>SDBV01000748.1_pt1 | contig 47118 bp, 29 predicted proteins | sample 2277081 | NCBI WGS metagenome assembly SDBV01 (sample SAMN10402039, study PRJNA504765) | marine sediment metagenome | isolation source: marine sediment core GS10_PC15, 223 cmbsf | place: Arctic Ocean: Southern Knipovich Ridge | collected 2010
CTTATCCCAGAGAACAACCATGCCATCCCCGCCTCCAGTCGCCACGTATTTGCCACTTCGGCTTAAAGCGACGGCAGTAATTGCTGCGCTGTGCCCTGTCTGCGGCACCAACCTCGGCTTTTCAGTCTCAGGATCCTGCAAGGCCAACTGAACACGTTGGCCACCCTGAAGAAGAATATTGTGGCTCTCGATCGCGCCGGACGGGAAACGAATGCTGGCTTTCGCCCCGTATGTCATGCCAGGCTTGAGAGGCCGGAACGTCATCTTTCTCTTCGTGCCGTAATCGTCACCGTCGATATTGACCGTCGAGCCTTCCGGCAGCGTTAGTTCGACAACGCACGTATCTTCCGGCACCAATTCATCGGCCGCCGGGGTGGTTGCATGAGTGACGGATACGACAATCAGGCAGAGAACGGCCCAGGTAACGTTTTGGCAGCGTGTCATTATATGTTTTCCTGTTTGAGTTCTGTCAATGATTTCTTGTGCTTACGGCTCATCGTACCGGACATGCAAAACACCGATCAGATCGCCGGGAACTTTGTTGCCTTTGTAGTACTTTAGGTGTTGCTTGTATTCCTTGCCAAATTCTGTGCCAATAGCTTTGGGACTGGTGGGTGAATAGAGCGCGGCGGTGATTAGGCCGATTTGTTCGGTGTAGCCCTTTCGCGACGCGGCAGATTCGGGAGCGTCTGTTACGACAAACTCCCTGTACGCATCATCGTTGCCCGTTTTTTTATAAAAGCCACGAATGCAATAGCGGGCCGGTTTCACCTTGCCTTTGGAGTCTTGTTCGGCCGGGTCGAGATACCATGCGCGGGCCATGGCCAGATTCACGCGCGGGGCCATGGTCAACTCGCCCTCACTTTCGACAGGCTCGACGACGACACCCTTCTCTCTCGTGTTTTTCTTTTCCGGAAGCGTGTTGAGCCCGTCGACAAGCAGCCGCAGAAAGGTGCCGTGTGTCACTCGGTTTACAATATAAATCCGATAGATCTCACCGCGTCGAAGCGTAACGTAGTAGTCATTGCCTTTTGCCTCTCCGTCTCGTTTTGTGAACTTGCCATCGGGGCCCTTCACATGGATTTCCACGGCAAATGGAAAACTCGGATTGAGAATCGGGTGGGGCTTTTGGGACTGTTGGTCGACCCATCGGACACGCTGCGCCATTACCGCTTCGACCGAGGCACCCGGCGGGGGGGGTGGCATGTTGAGCATGTTGGCACTTTGCCCGAATTGGGACCGTTCCGAATCGGTCAGGAAACAGACGCCGTTGGCCGAGCCGATTTGGGCTGGCGAGCCCGGCTTTTTGAGTTTGCAACCCAGTCGAAAAGCCACGCCCTTGCGGCCGCGAACTCGGCCGATGGCCAAGACGTCCACGCCGATTCCACCGACCCTGAGGTCGCTTATGGTCGCGGTCTCCAGGTTCGTGACGTCAATGCCGCGTCGGGACAGCTCTTTGTGAAGGGCCTTGCCGCCGATGACTGCGTAGTCGCCGTCGGCCATCGCAACGAGCCTGTCGGTCAACTGGTTGGCGATGTATGCCAGCAACGTTCCATAAGCAATCCCGAGAGTGTTCCCCAACTCGCCCGAGGCGAATTCCGGGATACCTATCACCGAAAGCTTCTTTTGACGCATTCGCGAGTCGATCTTCTCGGCCATGTCCGCGATCAGTCGCTCGAGCAGAATCGGTTTCGGCGCGAGTTGCAGTTTCTTTCGGGCTTTGTCGCCGCCCAGCGTCGTGGGGTTTTGTTGCTGGTAGCCAAGCTTCTCGGCCGTGCGACTAACGTTCCGTTGGACATACTTTGTCAATTCGTCCATTGTTATCCGGCCATCGGCGTCGGCGTCGGTGTCGGCATGGCCCTTTATTGCTTCGCCCAGCCAATAGGTAAAGAGCGACTGTGTCTTGCCCGGCCAAAGATGGCTCTTTTGGTTTCCCCCGCAACTGGCCAGCGTAACGACGTCGGGCAGCTTTCGCATTTCAACCTCGATCGCCTTGGCGGTGGCTCCGACACCCTTCGACGTGCCCGCATGACAGGCGTCCAGAAACAACACTTTGCAGCGGGCGGGGCACCGTGATAGTTGCTCGCGAAGCCATGCGACCGGCACGCCGCCCGGCACGGGATTGCGAGCGTCGCAGTTCAACGACGCCAGGTAGAGCTTATCATCTTGGCCCACAAAGCCATGCCCGCTGAAATAGAGAACTGCCGTGTCGGTTTGGTTCATGCCGTCGATCCACTCCTTGATCGTCTTCATTAGCACGTCGCGATGCGTCGTGGGGCCGATCCGCCGCACCTTTTCATCGACATCCGTGTCGATCACTAGCTGCACCTCGAAGCCACATCGATCGGAAAGTGTCTCGGCCAGCCGCCGTACATCGTTGCCGACATACTCCAATTCCGGAACCTTTTCATATCCTTCGACGCCGATCAAGAGGGCCTTGCCTCGCGTTGCTGCGAACACCGACGTGGCGGCCATCATTAACATGCAAATACTCAAAACGATTCGTTTCATCAGTTTTTCTCCTTGGTTTTGACAGGTAGGATGGGAAAGTCTTCTCTTCCCGGACTGAAGGTGATATATTGCTTTTTGCCGATGCTGTCCTTCGTTAACTTGGGAACGTTCTTCCGAGCAAAGCGGAACCAATCAAGAGCATGTACCAAGCCGTCGAGCGAGGCCACGTGTCGATTTTCAAGCGGGCCCTTCTCGGCTGCCCCCAAACCTCCCAATAAGGCATAGGTGAGTGCGCCGTGGCCTAAATCGAGCATTTCTTGGGCCTCTTCCTTCGAAATTGTCGCTGCAATGATGTGACAGCCAGAACTGCGGGCAAGCGATTCCAGGGCGTGTTGATATCCAAAGGCGTTTCTGGTCAGCGCCGCACCCGACTCACAGGTATCGTAGATAAGCACCCGTTTCGTCGCACGTACGCCGGCAATCCAGTCGTTCAATTCATCGTGAGGCAACGCCTGCCGACGAACTTGTTCATCGACTAATCCTTCCCCGCCAGCCTTGTACTCGTAAGGAATGAAATAGTACTTCTTCCCGATCGTTTTACCGTGTCCGGAAAGTAACAAAATGAACACGTCTTGCGGCTTTGCCATCTTGGCTACCTTTGCCATAGCGGCCTCGATACCGTCCTTGGTCGCCTCGGCATCAAGTACGGTAAACACATGGACGCGGCCTTTGCCATAGAACGATTCGCCCCGCTCGCGAAAAACTCGGGCAAGCGATTCGGCATCGTTTCGGGCACACCGCAGATTGAACCCGAACCGTTTGCCGTTTTCGTAGTCGCTTATGCCAACCGCCACCATGTACAACTCGGGCCGCTCCTTCGGCTTTTCGCACTTAATCACAACCATTCCCGGCTCGCTGGCAATCGCGCCGTTGGCTGCGGCGCTATGAACTTCGATTTTGTTTTCCACGCCGGAAATCAGCGGAATGGAGAAACGCCAGCGGAGCCGATTCCCGTTCTCCCGAACAGGCGATAGTTTCACATCGTACTGGCAGCCGTTAAGCTTAGCCACCGGCTCTTCAATGCCGCCGCCCTGGTCCTCGATCACCGCTTCGATGGTTGCTTGCTCCTTCTCAGTAGCGTGGCCCGACGCAGGCGAGACAATCCGGATCGTCGGCGGTGCTTCAACTTTAACACTAGGCAGCGGCCGCTCGCCGCGAAGTATTGCCGGGAGCAAGCCCGGATAGTAAAACCCATTGGAGAACTGGTCGACCGGCAGTACATTTAGGCCCTTGCCCACTCGATAGCAGACGTTGTTGCGAGACTTGGCAGGCCCGTCGAAGAGACCTTCCGGCGTGGTGAAAAGAATGCCATCCTCCGTCCTGCTCCCACACGCTACCAACTCACCCGTCGCAACATCCCAAACGTAGAGCAAACGCCAAACACCAGTCGCTAGGATGTGGTTGCCCGCTCGGTCGAAGGAAACGTGCGAAATGAAATCTTGTGATGGTGCCCGTAATCTCCTTAGTATTTTTCCAGTGGCAACGTCCCAGAGAATTATCGTTCCGTCCTCAGAAGCAGTAAGAACTGTTTTTCCATCCAAACTGAAATCGCTTGATCTGAACCAGCCAGTGTGCCCTTTAAGAGTATGCAGCCGTCGGCCCGTGGCAAAGTCCCAAAGAATGCCCTTTCCGTCTGAGAAACCGGTAAGTATGGTTTTCCCGTCCGGGCTGAAAGCAACTGATTCGACTCTTCCTGCATGTCCCTTAAATGTCCGCAGCTTACGGCCCGTCTGAACGTCCCAGAGAATAGCAGTGTCTTCCCAGGTACCAGTAACGACCGTTGTACCATTCGGGCAAAAGGTGACAGGACGGCCACTGCTTTTATCCCCTTCCAGCTTCAGCAGCCGTCGGCCCGTGGTAATGTCATAAATGATGGCTTCACCCATAAATTCAATAAGCATGGTTCTGCTGTCCGGACTAATGGCACCAGAATCGACGACATGCGCATTAAATGTTCGCAGCTTCCTGCCCGAGTCAATGTCCCAGAGGATGGCCGATCCATTATCAGGACCGTGATAGTTTGGCTCGCACTCCCCCACCAGCAAGATTTTTCCACTGGGGCCGAATGCAAAATCAAGTTCGCAGCCGTCTTTGGGTCTGAGCTCTAGTATTCTCTTGCCGGTCTCTAAAGAGAAGACTCCCGGACGATCATCGCCATCGCCAGCCACAGCCAAGAGTTTTTTGTCAGGTGAAAGACAAACATCCCAATTATCGTAGAATTTCCGATTGAAACTCCATTGTTCCTTTCCGCTTTCGATATCCCATATACTGGCTCGATCTCCCCCCAAGAATAGCCGCTTTCCGTTTGGGCTAAAAGTAGCCGAGCAGACACCATCAGGATCTCCTTCAAATGTCCGCAGCCGTCGTCCCGTGGGAATATCCCAAAGAGACGCAGTTCCGTCCAAAGAGCCTGTAAACGCTTTTTCTCCGTCCGGACTAAATGCAACACTACCACCAATTTTTACTCTCGCAGGTTCGCTTGAAGGAAAGACGTCACTATGACCACCTCCAATAAATGTCCGCAGTCGCTGACCACTGGCAACATCCCAGAGAATAGCCATGTCGTCCGAAGAACCAGTAAGTACCCTTTTCCCGTCCGGGCTGAAGGCGACGGCCTCAACACAGTGGGCATGCCCTTCAAAAGTCCGCAGTCGCCGACCCGTGGCAACGTCCCAAAGAATGGCCGTTTCGTCCCAGGAACCGGTAAGTACCTTTTTCCCATTCGGGCTGAAGGCGACTGATTCGACACTATTGGCATGCCCCTTAAATGTCCGCAGCCGTCGGTCCGTGGCGATATCCCGAAGGATAGCCGTTTCGTCCAAGGAACCAGTAAGCACGGTTTTCCCGTCCGGGCTGTAGCTGACTGTATTGACCAGGCCAGAATGCCTTGTAATCAATGTCAGCAGCCACTTACCGGAAAATACTTCATAGATGGCTACTGGTCCTTCTTTGAGTTTTATGTTTCTCAATGGGACCAAGAGCTTTGAGTCATCTGGGCTGAGTGTGGCACAAATACCATCTACATCATCGTATCTGGACGCCAAGGCGTAATTATGAAAATACCGTAAAAGTCGTTTTCGTTTCAGGTCCCAAATCGAAATGGTTCCGTTCCGGTGGCTGCCTATCAAGTATTTCCAGTCTTTTGAACAACATAGTCCTGTGATGGGAGGCAAGCCCGCCATCTCGACCAGTTCCAGGTTGTTTTTAGCGGGGTCGCACTTCGCCAGTCGTACTCGCCGCCCGCCTTTGAGCAACAGTGTGTGTTCACTTGTCTTGCCAGAGGGGTAGTGGATCTCCAGCGGGACCTTGTTAATCTTGCCCGGTGTCAACGAGTCGTAAGTGATCATCCGCCGCGTTCCGTAATCGCGTCCCTGCAGTTTGACAGTCGAGTCCTCCGGTAGTGTCAGTTCAACAACACATTCATCTTCCGGTACCAGCTCGTCTGCCGCAAAGGTCAAAACACTGGTTGCAGTGAAGATAACAAGGTTTATCAATACCCACGCAAGATTTTTTTTTCGGATCATGGTTTCTCAGCCTTTTTGTAGTGATATCAATCGGTAATAGGGGGATTGACTTGACTCAACCGACCACAACCTATAGTGGGTATCCACCCAAACACGCAGCTCTCTGCGAAATGCTGCGAGCTGCGTCGGATTATTCAGTAGCTTTTTGTGGATTGTCTTTAATGCCCAAGCTTCATTTGTCCGGAGATCTAGTGCCAGGTATACCTCGCCAAAGCCGCCCTCGCCCAGTTTTCTGATGATCTTGTATTCTCCGATGGAAACACCAGGTTCCAGACGAAGACGAATTCGTTTGCTACTGGGCTGCAGACCACCATTACCAGCTTCCGGTCTTCCAAGTTCTGAGTCAGGAAGCAGTTCCGTCGACTTGAACTGAATTCGCACTTTGCCATCGTGCATCTTCCTCTTCAGCCGATCTGCAGGTTGAAAGCAACTTTCGAGTTTTGGCAAGAAACTGAATGGTTTCGCCTCCTCAACTCGAAGAAGCCAGTCCGTTCCCTCGGCAGGTGGCATGCCGTTTTTTCCATGTCCGACTACAACCAACGCGACGTCCTGCTCTTGGTATTGGAACGTCCAATAGAGAGCGCCAGTCCCCGTTCGCATGACGGGACGTACGTTGACGCTGGTCGTAAGCCATGTGATTAACCGCCGCTCGAAGGCGTCGGCAACCGGGTCAGCGGACGGCACCAGTTCCGGGATGTCCGTGTCCCCATCATGTGTCACTGGATCCCTGTCGTCCACACCACTGTCATGCCTACTCACATCGAGCGAGCGCACGGTTCGTTCCGGGCCAGCATGGGAAAATCGTTGTCTGAACCAAGAAAGCATTGTTCTACCTCCTGACGATGTTCAACGAATAGAATTTCACACCTTGTCGCTATGGTGAGACAGCCACACTTAATGCCCCTCATAAACCTTATCGGTGGTGGTGGAAATGGAAAAATCATTATGATTATGGAGATGCATCACCTGATGATTCTGTCACGTTATGGTTTGTTGCCTTTAACCCGCAGGATTGGGAAGCTGCGGCCTTCGCCGAAGACGTTTACTAGTTGCTCTTGGCCGTAGTAGGTTTTTGTTAGGGTGGGGACGTTATCGCGGGCGAAGCCGAGCCAGTCGTCTACTTGGATCAGGCCGTCTTTGGATTCGGCTGTTCGTTTCTGGAACGGGCCACGGTCGACGGCGCCTAGCCCGGCTAGCAGGGCGTAGGTCAGGGCGCCGTGGCCGATATCGTCGATTTCCTCGGCGTTTTGCGAGGCCGTGGCTGCGGCGATTATGTAGCAGCCGGTCGAGCGGCGGAAGGTTTCGAACGCTCGTTGGAATCCGAACGCGTCGCGCGACAGGCTGGCCACGGCAATTGCTCCGCCCGACTGGCAGGTGTCGTAGACCACGACGCGTTTGAGTGCTGGGATGCGGTTGATCCACGTCTGCAACTCATCGCCGGGCAGCCCGTATTTTTTTGCATCCTCTTTCCAGCCGCCTTCGTCCTTGCTGGTAAACTCGTGTGGCAGGAAGAAGTATCGCTGCCCGACCATGATACCGTGGCCGGAAAGGGTCAGCATGAAAACGTCTTGCGGCTGGGCCTTTTCGGCAATTTTCGCAATTGCCTGCTCGATGTTCTCCGAAGTCGCATCCTTGTCAAGAAGTGTCTGGATGTGAACTCGTCCTTCGCCATAGCTGTCGGCTCCCCGCGTACGGAACAGCTTGGCAAACGCCTGGGCATCGGCTGCGGCGTAGTTAAGGTTGACCGATTCGTCGGTGTACTTGCTCACGCCGATGGCCAGCAGATAAAGCTCGGTCTTTTCGGTCGGCGTAGTGCGAGTGAGCGTAACCCGTGCCGGTTCACTTTCCCACGAGCCATCGGCCGAAGCGCTTTGCACCTCGATCTTGTTCTCGCCATCAACCAGCGGCAACTCGAACTTCCATTGCAAACGGTTGCCTTCGCGCACCGGTTTACTATCGACAATAACCCGCGAGCCGTTCTGCTTAATCCACGGCGTCTTGATCCCTCCGCCCTTGTCTTCAATGACCGCTTCGATCGTGGTGGCATCCTCCTCAGTCACGGCACTCTGCGTTTGCGAGACAATCCGCACCTCTGGTGGTAACTGCTTGCCAATATCAACACTCGGCAACGGCCGCTCACCGCGCATAATTGCCGTCAAAAGCCCCGGTCGGTAGAAATCTTGGAAGAAACGTTCGACAGGTATGACATTCAGGCTGTCACCGATGCGAAAGGCAACTGCTTTCAGCCCGTCTGGTGATCCATCAAAAAACCCTTCAGGCGAAACAACCAGCCATTCTTTTATTCTGGTGCGATCGGAGTGGTAAATACGAACCAGTTCTTTTCCGGTTGAGGAATCCCAAACGCGAACGGTACCATCGTTCGAAGCAGTGAACACCACTTGACTCGTCGGGTGGAAGAATGCTCCAACAACGCTGCTAGTATGGCCTTCAAAAACCTGGAGGCACGTTCCCGTGGCGGTGTCCCACAACCGCGAAGTATTGTCTTTGCTTCCTGTCAATATGCGACGGCTGTCATGGCTGAATACGGTGCATGTGATTAACTTCTTATGGCCACTTAAGGAACGGATGTAATTTCCTGAAATTGCGTCGTGAATACTGACTTTTCCGGAATAGTCCCCCAGCAGTACCTTTGAACTGTCTGGTGAAAAAGCAACTGCATGCACCGCATGGCCGGTCTTATGGCGCCAAATCCTCTTTCCAGTGGTGATGTCCCAAAGCTGGGCATAGCTCCATTCGGCTCCTGTTAATACGCGGCGTCCATCTGGTGAGTAGGCAACGGCGTGAACCGTACCCCTATGGTCCAAACGCCGGAGTTCCTTGCGGGTCATTGTATCCCATACCCGAGCTGTGTTGTCCCCGCCTCCGGTGACCAATTGCTGCCCAGCTGGAGCGAATGCGACGGACGCGACAGAGCGCTGTGCATCGAAACAATGAAGTCGCTTGCCTGAACGCAGCTCCCAAAGCGACGTATTCTTGTCCCCGCCCCCGGTTAGCATAAAACTTCCATCTGGCGAAAACGCAAGGGAGTTGAAACGACGCCCTTTGCTTAAGCCTTCGAATACATGAACAGGTTTTCCTACTGCGAGATCCCATATTTCAACAAAATCCGACCCGCCCGAGATCCCGAGGTAACGGCCGTCCGTTGAAATCGCGGCACACTCCACTGGATCCACACTCTGATCTGACTTGTAAGTTTGCTCTCCAGTGTTTACATCCCCAACATAGACCCATAATGCGCCATAACTTGAAACAAAATATCGGCCACTCGGAGAAAATTCCCCGAATGTTCCTGGGAATGATTGGGAAACCACTCGCTTGGCGATATCCCACACCCGAACCGTCGTCTTGTTGTCCACGTTATGAGTGACAGCTACTTGTCGGCCATCGGGAGAGAATCCAACGTATGAGTTCGTGTAGCAAGGCCAGCACTCAAACCGTTGCAGTTCCCTTCCAGTTGCCACATCCCAAAGACGAGCCGTTTTGTCCTTGCTGCCAGTCAAGACTTGTCGTCCATTGGGCGAGAACGCCACAGCATAGACAGTTCCATTATGTCCGTGAAATCGCCTAATTTCTTTCCAAGACGTTGTATCGAGAAGGCTGACTTCTCCGTCTTCCTTCCCAAATAACACCTGTTGACCATTGGGAGAAAGAGCGAAAGAATAAACGGCACCACCGACTCTGTCAAGATGAAGGATCTTTCCTCTGCCTGACTTAAGGTCTAGCAATTGCACCTCCTTTTTTTCTCTATGCATTGAGGCCATACTGAACAATCGCCAGCCATCAGAGGAAAAGGAGCAATACCAGCCTATGAGATGATATTGCCGAAGCTCTCTGCCAGTCGCTGTTTCCCACACGTGAACTGTGCTACCTTCGGGAGCATTGCCATCATTGTTTACTGTGATCGCGGTCTTGCCGTCCGATATGAAGGTGACTGAAATGACACGCGTAGCATGTGAAAAAGTACGTAGCTTCCTGCCGGTAACGGCATCAAACAGAATTGCCGTTTTGTCCTCCGAACCGGTTAGAATCCATCGGCTGTCTGGACTGAATGCGACACACTCGATGCCCTTCTTATGATAATCTTGCACCACGAGTTCAGGATGCGCGATAGAAGGGTCCAACAACGCTACCTGAATTAGCCGCCTACCTTCAAGCAATAATGCGTGTTCGCTTGTCTTGCCCGAGGGATATTGGATTTCTAACTTGTATTTATAGGGCGTGTGTGGCGTGAGCGGGCCGTAGGTGAATTCCCGCTGCGTGCCGTAATCGTCGCCGTTGACTTTGACTGTCGAGCCTTCCGGCAGCGTCAGTTCGACGATGCACGTATCTTGCGGCACCAGCTCGTCGGCCGCTGGGGCGGGTGCATGCGTGACGGATACGACAATCAGGCAGAGCGCCACACAGGTAACTTGTTGGCAGCGTGTCATTTTGTGTTTTCCCATTTGGATTTGTTTCTATTGATCGATTGGCACAAACTCGATTCATGGCTCGCCGATCGCTGTGCCAGTCTACAGGTTGTCTTGGTCGATCTGGAGTTCAATTCCTTTTCTGAAATCCGCATCATCCGTCAATTCGGCCGCGCGGCGCCAATGCGGTTGGGCTTCGGCCTTTCGCTGGAGCCGATCGAGGCACATGGCCGCGTTGACTTGAGCAGCCAGATTGTCGGGTTCCGCTTTGAGAACCATTGCGAACTGATCGAGTGCTTTTTGATACTTTTTCCGCTCGTATTCCAACAGGCCCAGGCCGATGCGGGCCAGGCAATTATTTTCATCATCTGCCAGCACGGCCAGAAACTGGGCTCGTGCCTGTGGCAGCACACTTCGGTTGAGCGCACTCTGCTTGAGCAGAAACTGCCCGTAGTTAAGTCGCAGGTTCACATCATTCGGATGGGCGGCTACGGCTTGGGCATATTTTTGAGTTATTGATTTTGTGTTCCCGTCGATGATGGGAATCGACTTGTACGTGAAGCCATCTAGCGTGTAGCCGTAGTCGGTTAGCCGTCCGGCAAGGGCCAGGGAGTGCTCGGCCGGGATCTTTTGTTCCGCCTGCAGGCGAAGATTCAGCAGTCGCGACGTTGTGGTGGTGCGGTCGGCCACGCGACGTTGCACTGTCAGCGCCTTGTCGAACTGAGAGTTTTTCAACTCGGCTTGAACCGCTGCGTAGCCAGACTCCTCCAGAAGTGCCTTCGCTTGGCCGGCCGTTTGTGGATCTATGTCCTTACGGCTATCCAGGAGTTTTTCGACCCGCTCGATGGCCGCCAGAGGTTTGCCCGCCTCAAGGTCGTGACGAGCCAAAGCCAAAAGCTTCTGGGAACCCGACTCAGAAAGGCTCCAGACAACGACAACCAGCAGGGAGGCGGCCGCGGCCATCGCTGCCCAAGCCAGGGTCTGCCGCCGTGGGCGGCGCAGCGGCTTCGAGACGACAGCCGGCTCCGGCTCGGCCGGTTGAGATTCCGTCGTGTCCTCCATGCTTTCAGGCAAGTTCAGCGCCCCGGCCCGAACCATGGCGGCCACTTCCGCCCGGCACTGGGAACAGTTGGCCAGGTGGCGGACTATTGTGGCGTGTTCATCCGGCTTAAGTTCGCCCTCAACCCATCGCAACAGAAGCTCTTCATCGTCGATCAGATGAGTGCCGTCCGGAACCGACCGGGCGTTGGCCGCCTTGAGGAAGATTTCCATAAACTTGTCATCGCGGGAGTGGTCGTTCATGGTGCGTCCTCCCGTTTGGAGTGTTTTTTCAAAGCATCGTACAGCAGATCGGCAAACTGTTCGGGCGATTGGGCCAAGTCGTCTACACACGCATGAAGCGTCTGTTCTTTTTGCCGCTGGGCCGCGCACTCCACGATCAATTCACGAAGTCGCTCTGCCGCCCGATCGCGCTGCCTGCCCGCATTGCCCGGATGGATTCCGAGAATCGAAGCGGCCTGTTTCAGCATGAGTTGATCTACGTAAAGCAGACAAAGAATCAGCCGGTCTTCTTCCGAGAGCCGTTGCAGGGCGTCGTCGACCAGCCGGCTGAAGAGTTCCCGACATTCGTTCAGGCCTGGGTCGTCCGGGAGCGAGGTGTTTTGCTCTGCATGTTGGTCGGTCAGTTCGACATGTCCGCTGCCGGAAAAGGGTCGTCGCCGCAGGAAGTTCCATAGCACCGTGCCGAGCCAGTTCTTTAGCCCACACTTACCCTGGAAGCGAGCAAGCTTCCCCGGTGGTTGGGTATAACCGGCCAGGAAGTCGACAAAATCGTCCCACCACTCGTCCGGATCGGCAAAGAACTGCTGGTGAACCTTGCCCGCCATCCCTCGGCAAAACTCAAAGTATTGCCGGTGGAGTTGGTCGGTAGCTCGATTGTTTTTGTTCATAATCGCCACCGCTAGGACCACATCACGTAGTGGGTCCCCACCGAGTTGTCCGCCACCTTGATACCCGCGTCCCGAACGAATTGTCTCGGCGACCTGACTGCCATCGATGACTTTCTTTGGGGTTGTCTCGGCCGCCAATTGCCAGTGATAGGCCCAGCAATCCCACATCCGACTTGTGTAGTTCGGCGCGTCATCGTGGTCGGTCGTAACAGTTTGATCACACAAGGAGGCAGAATACTCACCGAGCCAGTCAACAAGTTGTCGCGATAACCGATCGCAACCCTCGTTCCAAGGGTTGAGCCCTGGCTGACGCATCAACCACGGCTTGTCGCGATCAAAAATGTTGAAGAGCCAATCGGCCTTCATTGTTGCACCGACTATAAGAGGCGAGTATGGCGAAAAAATTGCGCCAGAAAAACAACAGGAGCGGCATTCCTTCTGTAGAGAGAACGGCATTAGCCAGTCTACCCCCTGTGAGACGGGGCGCCAAGACGCGCCATTGCAATGTCCATAAAGATAGCAAGAAATACCCCTGGCCGCGAATTTGTTGATATTTGTCGATTTGTCGCGCAACTCCGAGCAACCCGACCCATCTTCGTGTTAGAAGGCGGCCGAAGCGGCCGACAAATGTGAGTCGATATTTCATCAAATTGGGAAAGGAAAGGTGTCATGAGTCATTATGCGAAATGGGCAGTTGTGATTGGTGCGGCGGCGCTGGTGGGGGGATTGGTTTCATATGCGGCGATGGCGGGGGGCTCTGGCGCTATGCAGAGCCGGCCAATTCAGCAGCAGTCGATGAACGACGCAATACAGCGTCCCGGCTTCTTGCAGTCCAACCCGATCATCCACGATTCAGGCCGACAAACGAGGCAGGCGGCCTGCTCGGATTGGGTTGATATGCCCGGCCCGCGGCGCACGCACCGAGAAGTGATCCACGCCAGCGCGTTGGATCCGGACCGTGACCAAGTCGACAGAGGCTCGCGTCAGCATATCGACCGGCTTGCAAGCGACGGTCGCGGCGGTTACTATCGTCAACGGGGCCACCTCTGGACAAGCAACGGGATCGAGCACTCGGATGTGAATCTGTCGCACGTCTACCCAAATGGGAACCCGGGCGTGCAGGAGGACACAACCCACGTGCAGAAGTCCCCTAAGCGGTCGAAGAATCGGAAATATCAGTAAACGGTTGAAACAGCGTATGGTGCTGTAATCGGCGCGTGGCCGAGTTCCTGGTCGCTCGCGGCGATGCTTGACAACTTTCACAAACAGTAAAAGGAGTAAATGCAATGGCCCGTCTCAAGCTATTATCACTCGTGTTGGTTTTCGGTCTGTCTGTTGTCGGATGCAACAAGTCGGCCGAGAAGCCCGACCTTTCAGGCAAGCCTGATGTGATGGACCAAGAGTCTATTCAACAGGAGCCGACAGAACAGACACCCATCCAGCAGCAGGTCGACTACGACAGCAAAAAGCCAAAGAGCAAGGACTGAGGGCAGTGCTTGGCGTCCACCACCCTGTCTGTTACAATGGGCACACGCAGCCGGGGGGGTGTGACTTGACTCGTTAGCCGCATTTGCCGCCGTATCCTGCAAAAGTCGTTCGACAGCTTCAGCTTTAGGAAAACGGCACTATGCAAAACATGGCTTTTCGATTCGTATTGGCGGCTGCCTTGGTCGCTGTCTTATGGTACGACGCCTCGGCCGCGCCACCGAGCGAATCTCGAACCACTTCGTCCGGCGCGAAGAGTGCGAAAAGCGGCGGCAAGGGCATTGAGGTCATCGCGGCTTCGGCCTCGCGCTATGCAGTTTTGGTGGGGGTGAACTATTATGAAAAGTGCGACGATCTGAAATACTGCACAGCCGACGTCACGGCACTCGGTGGCCAGTTGGTTAAAATCGGGTTCGACCGGCGGGACATTGTCGTGCTGACCGACGGGGAGAAAATCCGGCCCAGCCGCCGCAACATTCTCGAACAGCTTGACGCCACGCTCAGTGTTGCTGATCCCCGTGATTTGATCGTCGTGGCGTTGAGCGGCCATGGGGCCATGATCGGCGGTCGAAGTTACTTCTGTCCCCAAGACGCCCGGCCTAACGATCCCGAAGGAACGATGATCCTGATCGAGGATCTTTTCGCGAAACTGCAAAAGTGCCCTGCTCGGCTGAAGATGGTGTTCATTGATGCCTGCCGCAACAAGTTCCTGCCGGTCGAGTCGCGACCGCTGGCCGATCAGCAGAAATCGATCGACGGTTTCGCCAAGTCGCTCAGCGACGGCGCGGTGCCCAAGGGCGTGGTCTTGTTGGCCAGTTGCACCAGCGGCGAACGTTCCTGGGAAGACAAAGGTTTCGGCCACGGTGTCTTCATGCACTTTCTCTTGCAGGGCCTCTCGGGCAAGGCCGACCAGATCGGCGGCGACGGCAAAAAAGACGAATGGGTTTCACTCTTCGAGCTATGCAACTACGTAAGCTCGGAAACAAAGCGCCACGTGCTGCGAACCCGCCGTGTCGCCCAACGCCCTTACTACCACACCAGCATCGACCTGCCCGACTTCCGGTTGACTAAAGTGCTGCGTCGTCCGGCAACGGTCTTCACGAAATGGCCGTTCAATGCAACCGAAGCTAGTCGGCGTCAGGAAGAGACGGCCGAAGCAATTGGTCAGCCTGTTGATTTCACCAATTCGATTGATATGAAATTCAAGCTGATTCCGGCGGGTGAGTTCATGATGGGCTCGCCGGAGGATGAGAAAGAACGATTTGATAATGAGGGCCCCGTACATCTGGTTCGCGTTACGAAGCCGTATTACCTTGGTGTGCATGAAGTAACGCAGGGCCAGTTTGAACGCGTGATGGGGGCGAGTCCGTGGAAGGGGAAGGAATACGTGAAGGAGGGTGCGGATTACGCGGCCAGTTATGTGAGTTGGGATGATGCGGTGAAGTTTTGTAAGAAGCTTTCGGCCAAGGAGAGTCGAACGTATCGTTTGCCTACGGAGGCCGAGTGGGAGTATGCCTGTCGAGCGGGCAGTCATACGCAATATTGCTTTGGCGACAGCAATTCTGTTCTGGGCGATTTTGCGTGGTACGATGACAATGCGTATTTCATTGGCGAGAAGTACGCACACCGAGTTGGTCAAAAGCGATCGAACGCTTGGGGCTTTTACGACATGCACGGCAACGTATGGGAATGGTGTGCGGACTGGTACGATAGCGATTACTACGCGAACTCGCCCACGGCTGATACTACGGGCGCGGCATCTGGCTCGCAGCGCATATTTCGCGGCGGCAGTTGGTACTCCCTCGCGTCGCACTGCCGGTTGGCGGTTCGGAATAGATATGCGCCGGGCTACCGCCGCAGCTTCCTCGGCTTCCGCGTAGCCCTAGTTCCGTCGGAGTAAGCAAGTCAAGAAACAAGAGCGTAGGTGCGTACAATATACGCACCGTGGGTGCGGAGCACCCCGAGCGGAGCGAGAGGACGAATATTGATCGCACCGAAGCGTAGAGTTCAAGCCCAAGGTGTTCCTGGGGTCCGGGGCGAAGCCCCAGCGCAACTTGGGTCGGCGAGATGTTGAAACAGGCAATTTCCTTAACAAAACGATGACCAGCGCAACTTTCGGTGTCCGGCGGCGTCTTATCGGTGATGGCGAACGAGAACCGTTCGCCGACAGTCCTTTCGCCCAGGACATGGCGACGTTTTATATTGATACGAAAAAACAAACAAAGAACACCATTCGAGGGAGAGTACAATGAAACGGCCAGCGTTAGTTTTCCGCACATTCGTATTTTTTTACATACTGTTCTTTTTGGGAAAAGAATTGCCGAAAACTTTTTGCTTGGCGGGACACACGGTTGAGTCAATTATAGAAGAAGACGAAGAACTCAATCCCGCTGAAGGAATTGGCTCCGACGAAGATATCATTCAGTCACCGGATAATATGGTTGATCCTGGATCGCGTCGTCGCAAGATTCTGTCCAATACAAACGGGCTCAGAGGTGGCAAGATATTCTTGTTGATCGTTGCCGACACGAACGATGGGAAAATTGGCAAGAGCGTGAAGGCCGATGTGCGGAACTTGACAGTCACATTCATGGGCCATGTTCCCAAAAAACAGTTGAACATGAAGGTGCTTTCGGGACGAAACGTAACGAAACAAAAGATTCTGAATACGATCAAACAGTTCCACGCCAAGTCGTCCGACGCAATGGTGTTCTTCTGGTCGGGGCACGGCGCATACGACCAAAGGGGACATTTCTTTAAAATGCCCAACGGGGAGCGTCTGTATCGATCCACGGTTGTTAAGACTGTACGGAAGCAAGGAGCCGGCATGGATGCAGTGCTAAGTGATTGTTGCAACAAGTTTGTTTCCCTTAAAGAAGTTCCTGTCGCCTTCGAACCGCACTGGCCAAAACAGATCTCACCACTCTTCAATAGTCTCTTCCTTAAAACACGTGGACTGGTAGACATGAATGGGGCTTCCGAAGGTGAGTTCGGCTTCGGTGATCCAAATGACGGTGGGACCTTCATTAAGCCTTTGTGTGACTATATGGCCGTGAATGGCAACAAGTCGCTCTCGTGGAACAATTTGGTCGCCCAGATTCGGCCTAAAGTACAGGCGGCTTTCGAGCAAGTAACAAAGGGCATCTCCGTCGAAGCGCCGCACGGCAGTGGAAAGCAAACGACGCAAAGCGTGAGAGTATGGCATCTTCCCCCAGGATGGCCTCCTCGTCCTGGCGGTGGGAATGCCGGTGGTGCCGGCGGCGCCTTGGGTCGCTACCATCCGGAGGTCGGCGACGTTATTGTCGAAGTGAACGGTAAAAAGATTCGAACGCGTCAAGAGTGTATTGACGCGGTGAACAGTTCACCTGAGATCATGGTGTTCGTTGCTCGCGGTAAACAATCCGGCAAACGCTTCACATACCGCACCCGCCTGCGCTCAAAGAATCCTCGATTCGGCGTTAACCTTTCAGATACGGGAGGAGATGGCGCGAAACTCACACAACTCAGCAAAGGATTTCCATGCAAAAAATGCGAATGGGTTCGATGAGCCCCGACGGAACGCCGCTTTATGCTGAACAGACAAATCCCAACTAACCGAAACAGGAGACAAAATGATGACCAAATGTACGTATCGTTCCATTCCACTGACATGTATTGTGTTCTGGACTCTGGCAACTTCACTTCATGCGGGAATCGATGTATCCACTATACAAAAGCAAAGTTCTGCCGATAAATCCATTGCGATCCTGATCGGAGTCGCCGGCTTGCAGGCAAAGCGACTTCCGCCTCTTTCTGGGGTTAAAGCGGACTTGAAGGTTATGGTCCAGACACTTCAGAATCATTGTGGCTGCAAACGGATCATCACGATTTCCGACGATGACAAAGGACGGGGAACTTACGACGACATTATGACCCGACTGCGGGCCGCACTGATCGAAGCCGACAAGGGGAAGTACGACACCGTTTGGGTCTACTTCACCGGCCATGCGACGAAGCTGCTGGACGGACGGCTTGTCTTGGCGCCAACTGATTGCGATCACAAACGCCTGGGGCTGACGTCCATACCGGCCGACCTGATTTCTCAATTGCTCGCCGACTGCAACTGCAAGCATCGCTACCTGGTGCTGGATTGCGTCTGCGCCGGCGCGGCGTCGGCGAAGAAGGGCGTTTGCATCATGGCTTCTTCGCAGGCGAATCAACCCTCCTATTTATCGCCATCAAAAAAAGGCGAGAAGACACCCAGCAAGCTGCCTAGCATGTTTACCACTTGGCTGTGTCGCGGACTTGGAGGCGAGGCCGATTTGGACAAAAACAAGAAGGTTTCGCTGAATGAGTTGGCTGCCTTCGTGACGGTCCATGTTGCGGAAGAGGTCGCCAACAAGTTTTCGAATAGTCAGACGCCACTCTTTTCCCAATCCGATTCAACGATCGTCAGTATCCCGACGGGTAAAGCAGCTCAGCGTCAGACTGACTTGAGTGAAAAAACGTTAACCAAGTAGAGCGGAGTATCCGGTAAAATCAACAGGAGCAATATAGATGATTATCTACGGTAAGATCAATCTTGGTCGAGTTGACGAGGTCGCGAATATCTGCGTCATGACGAACTTTTTCATGCTGTTCTTCGTGCCGTTGATCCCGCTACAATCCTACTACGCAATCAGCCACAGTCGGTTCACGGATGCCTCGCCTGTGATGCTCTACAAGGGTCTGTGCGGAAAATCCGTGCTGATTGCGTACATTCGGGCCTTGACGCTTCTGGCAGTGCTTGCCGTAGCAGTGATAGCTGTGGTGGAGTCCGGGCACTACGGCAAGCCGCTGCATTTCACGAAGTCCGGACAATATACTTTGCTTGTACTAACTGGTGTTGCGGCGGCCCTGGTGGGGCTGGCCACATACGCGTTTGAGAGACCACATGATCGCGATGCCCAAAAGGTTCGAGAAGTCGCCGCTCGTGTGCTTGGGATGGCAATTGATCCTTGTATGGTTCCCCACGACGTCGTGAAAACACTGCGGGAAAAAATGGATGAAGAACTGCGAGCGAGAGGGTTCTCCACGGCGGAAGATGTGGTTGAAAACCGTGATGCGGACTGTCGGGCCAACGAAGTGGCGCTGGTGAGTCTTTGGTCGGACGGTAGCCCAGAAGGAAAACGACTCTGCCAAGTACTATTAGCGCGATTGCGTGAGAGCGACCCAGCAGCAGAATTCGTCAGATGAGACTGATGCCCCCCCAAGAGTCTGTAGGTGAAGATAATTTGAAACGGTGTGTCGATTGTATCCATTAACAAAACGATAATCAGCGCAACTTTCGCTACCCGGTAGCGTCTTCCTGGTGATGGCAAGCGAAAATGCTTGCCCGTAGAGTAAACACATATCACAGGAGACAAGATGATGAAACGAACAGTAACCCTTCTGGCCGTAATCTTTCTCGGCATGGCGTCCTTGGCCGCGTCCGACGCAACCGATGATAAATCGCCCAATCGTGACCTATCGAACATTGAGGAGTTGTTAGAAGAACTCACTGAAGGAACGCTGATCGGTGACACCAATATTGAGTTCGACGCGCAAAAGACGCCCCGGATAATCCCAGAAAATGAGGTTACCATCGAAAAGCTACATTCGTTTTTCCAGGCTGCATTCTTGCCGAGCAGGCTCTCCAAAGACAATCGCTTACTGCTAATCGAACAAAACGGGGTCAAGATATTACTTTTGGTTAACATCGAAAGGAAAATTATCTCATATGTCTCCGTATGGCATCTGAAGAAGAGCTTTCCGGAGGATGCGAAGCTGAGGCTTGTGAACAAGCTGAACAATAAGTTGCCCCTCGTCAGGTTCAGTATGCCGAAACCGGAAGAACTCTGGTGCGACTACCAGATCTCATACGAAAACGGCGTCTATGCGTATCAGATCATTTCATCCTACCGAATCTTTCTAAGGACTGTCCAGGACGCAGCCATGGGATGCTATCAGGAGAATATTATAGGATCTGAAGAAGCAGTCGATCCCAAACCAGCCGAACCACGGGAAGGACTCGGCTTGATCCTCGGGCGAGTCACCTTAAAGTTCGACGGATACAAAGGAAAGCACAAGCCATACTCCCGACCGCTCACCGTGCATATCATGCACAAAGCCGGGGAGGAGGAAGACTCGGACGCAAAGGTGATTCAAGCGGTTGCCGACGACCAAGGTTACTTCACGGTCGGCAATTTGTCGCCCGAACGTCGCTATTGGGTCAAAAGAGTGGAAGGGCATGACTTTGTCGTGAATATCCCTTTCACGGTAAGCACATCTATCCGAGCCAAGAACAGCGATTCCAATCCCCAAGCGGACGTCCTCGATGTGGGGTGCTTTGCGTTGAGCGTCAATGCCGAAGGCTCGATCGGCTGTCAACTTACAAGCTCGGACTGCACAATGACGAAGAAGGCGGGCAAGTCGGGGAGTTCCGTGCAGTTCAACGCTTCACCGCCACTCGAACGTCACTCATGGTTCCTTGCCACCTACCCTTCCAGCGACTGGGCTGCCAAGGTCCGAGACCACCAGCGGCAAATCGAAAGAGAACGGGAAGAAAAGGCCAGGAAAAAACGGGGGAAAGAAACGAAGAAGAAAACAGAATCTGAGAAAGAAACACCAACGAAGAAAAAACCGTTGTTGAAGGCGCCTACACCACCGGTGCCCGTACCGAAGAAAGCGGCTCCCTCACCGCAAAAATCTAAAACACCTGCTCCTTCAGACATAAAGACGTCGTCAATACACGTGCCCTTCGTGGCGTCCGCTTCAGGCCTCATGTGCCGAGGCAACAGTTGAAAATACAGGATGTCTTCATTGGGGGACGAAAGACACTCACGCGGACGATCACAAGAAACGATTATCACCCAATACCATTTCAAGGAAAAGGGTATCGCTGGGGCCAAACATGCCGGGTTTTCAATTCGGCCTACTATCATCGCGCAACTTGAACACCTGACATGTATCTAAGATATGTAGCCGGGCTGTCGATATGGCGCTCGGAATTTAAGCGAATCACACCCCCCCGATAAAAGGAGTATTCTCATGCAATACGCCCCACGAAGGCGCTTCGGCCTGCTCGTGGCTCTGTTGGCATTCTTGGCGATGGCCGGCGTTTCGGTCGCCGCACCGCCGGCCGGCCAGGCCCGGGCTATCAGGATCGAGAAGCTTAAACCACAGTGGCAGGTCGGCGACCGGTGGATTGTGGAAACGACCACGCTACAATCGCAAGTGACCGACACGCGGCAAGCCAAGACACGTAGCAAGCCGGTTCGCTGGCAGTTCTCGGTCCAGGCGGTCGAACAACTGGCCGGGCGACCCTGCTATCGGCTCCAGGTTCAGGCCCTGGCCGGCCAGCGACAACAGCCGGTCACTCGCGTTTGGGTCGACCAGCAGACCATGACACTCCGTCAGGTCCAGATGCAATTGCCCATCCCCGGCGGCTTCAAGACGGTGACCGAGAGTTATCACACGGCCGGCGGCGCGGCTACGCCCGTGCTAGGTCCCTTGAGTATTCTGCCCATCGATTTGCCGTCATTTCTTCCCAGCCAAATCAAAGGAGCCGAGACATTTGTCTACGAGAGTGTCGTCGGCCCGGGAGGTACTAAGGCGATCGGAGACGTGGGTTTCTCGTATGCGGTCCAACAAAAGTGCTTCCAGCCGAAGCCGGAGAACATTAAAGGGCTGCTGGACAATGCGTTTGTCAAGGATCTTCAGACAGCGCCAGTGGTGGAGGTGCGTCTCAAAACGACCGGCCGCAGCGTCCACCAACTCTGGCAACCCGGCCAACCCTGGCCCAGCTTTAGCGACAATGGCAATACCCAGTCGCGGCTCGTTAAGGTGATGCCGGCTTCCGTTCAACCCCGAGAAACACGCGAGGTGCAGCCATGAGACGAACCTCAAACACTTATCTTCGAATACTGGTTGGTTTGGCGGTCGCGGTTGCCTTGGCAATCTCGTCCAAGTCGGCGTGGGCCTTTACCGTCGAAAAGGGTCGGGCCGAGGTGATTCCTTGGTCGGGCTACTGGTGGCCGATTCGCAAAGGTCGGATCCTGCAGCCGCTTAGCAAGTATGACCAGATCACGGGAAAACAATCGGCGGCTTGGGAAAAGCAGAAACGTCCGCCCGGACCCGAGGTGCCCCATTGGTTTGGCTATTGCCATGCCTGGGCATCGTCGTCGGTGATGGAATTTGAGCCCCGCCAGATCCAATCGGCTCAAACCCAGCGCGGCCAGCAACTCAAGCTGGGCGTGGGCGACCAAAAGGGCCTGTTGGCCGTTTGTCATTTCAGAGATGCCGCGAACAGTCACGGCGATCGGTTTGGCGACGGCATCGGTTCGGAAGACAAGCAGGATCTGGCCCCCGACGTTCTCTGGAGATTGCTGAAACTGTATCTCCAGCAAAACGGAGTGCCTCTGATTCTGGACGTTGAGGCGGGGCCCGAGGTATGGAACTATCCTGTCTATGCCTATGAGATTCGGTACGCACCGCAAGGCAATTCAGGATTGCAGTATGCCCGTCTCACTTTGTGGATGGCTGACGACGCCGTGCCGCCCGACTACCGTGGCGTAAAGACTCGCCGGCAAACCTACAATTTCACTTTTCAGCTTCGCGGCAGTTCGGTCGTCATGGGCTCGGGTCGCTGGGTCGGTCGCAATCAAGACGACCACCCTGACTTCGCCTGGTATCCCTATCTGGCCGTGGCCGAAAACCCCGAGGTCGAATACGATACCGTGCAGCAGTTGGTGAGCAGTTCGCCCAGACCGAATGTGGGACGCCCCGACCAGCCTACTGATCCCACGCCAGTTGAGCCGACACCGGTAGAGCCCGCACCAGTTGAACCCCCGCGGCCAGAAACGCCTCCCGTGGAACAACCTGAGCGGCCTAATACGACTCCGGAAACCGACACGCCGGTCGCAATCTCACCGTCTCCGCAACCAGACGCGATAGTGATCAGTCCCATGGAATTGGTTGCCTTGATCGCCGAAAAAACCTCGTCGTTTGAGTTCGACGCCACGGTTGATCGCTTCGATGGCGCCACCTATCACATGGGCGAGAAGTTTTTTGTCCGATTCTCCACTGGGAAGCCCGGCTATCTGTATCTGATACAGATAGACCCGAAGGGGGCACCTTCGTTGCTCTATCCGACACGGGGCGAGAATAACCGCATTGCCCCCGGCCAGCCGATGACCATCCCGTCCGCGGATCCGAAAGCCGGTTTCCCGGTCACCGGCCCGGTTGGAACGACACGGATCAAGGCCCTGGTAACAAGCCGCCCGTTGGAATTCTCCGGTGCCTTGATCGGTCTGCAACAACAGCAGGAGCCAAAGCCGGGCGAAAAGGGATCTCGTGCGATCTACCCGGTTCCGTTCCGATGGCATCCTACCCAGCGTCAGCAAGTCCAGCAATTGCTCAGCCAGCAGCAGGGCGAGTTGACAACTCAGGCGGCCGAAACAGACGATCCCAAAGCCCTACTGGGTCCATTCGCCCAGGATGAAGTGGCCTTCTACGTCGATCGGCCAAAAGTGGAGCAAAAGCAGCGCCCGGCGGGTTCTCAGCAACAACGGCTACAGCAGGCGCCGCGGCAATCGTTGCAGAAAACGCCACAAAAGCAGCGGCCTCGACAAATGCCACTGCAACAAGTCCAATAACCCCTGTTAATAGTCCAACACCATTTTACGTGCAACAATCTCCGATCCATCTGAAAGGAACCTGAATTATGAAACGAACCGTTACATTTCTATTGCTTGTCGGCTTTATCAGTCTGAGCGGGTCGCTCGCCAGTGCGAAAGACGAATCGTTCGGCATTTGTGCCGGCCAGGCGGGCGTTAAGGGACTCAGCCGTGGAATCTATGCAGAGCATAAGATTCGCAATGACCGTCCAGTATTTGTAGTCCGCATCGATGTCGACCACGCCGACCGTGTCTATGAAGACCGGGACCTCATTAAGGCCACGGTAGTTTCTGAAAAGGCCGGCTACCTGTACCTATTGAGCCGCATGGCAAACAAAAAACTGGTCTGCCTTTTCCCGAATAAGTACGAGCGTGATAACCGGATCTCGGCGCGTGAGAAATTAGTGGTTCCCGGCACGAGCGATGATTTCAATCTGCGTGTTGGTGCCCCCTTCGGCACTGAAGCACTTATCGCTATCGTATCAACCAAGCCATTGATGGCTAAAAATTTCGGGGTCAAGTCGTTGACCGACAATTTCCCGACGCCGGTTGACACCAAGTCTCTTATAGACAAAGTCATCAACGTAGAAGGACGCAACAACCGTATCGATCCGAAAGTAGAGTTGGCCGAGCACCACGTTATCCTGAGGACCGTATCGCAAAAATCGCAGGTCTCTGGTCGGCGTAACAATCGACGTGTTGGCCTATTTATCGGCATAAGCGATTATGCGGAAGCTCGGAATCTGCGCGTTTGTCACAGCGATGCGATAGCCATCTATGAAATCATGAAGAAATGCGGCAAGCTGGAAGGTGGGCGATTGTTGACCAATAAAGACGCAACCCTGGCGAATATTCGTGATGCTATCAAGTCTTTGATAGAAAGTACCAAGCCGGGCGACGAAGTGTTTATTTACTGGTCGGGCCATGGCGCCCGATGCGCCGACGAGAACGGTGACGAGAAAGACGGCTACGATGAGTATCTGGTGCCATACGACTTCCGCATGAATGACCCGAACACCAGGCTCGTGGACGACGAATTCGGCCGCATTATACAGGACTTCGACGGCCGCCGCGTGGTCGTTATTCTCGACACGTGTCACTCCGGCGGGCTCTCCGAGGCCACCAAGGGCCTTACCCCGCCCGGCGGATATTTCGATTTCATCGACAACGAACTGGCCCGAACCAAGGACATCGGCCAGAAGGACGCCGCCATGCTCTGCTCGTCCGATTCGCATGAAATATCAGTCGAACGTCGCGAAGGCGACCTGAGCGTTATGACCTATTTCCTCTGTAAGAAGATAGACGATGACAATCGGGTAACTCTCGCCGACGCCTACAGTTATGTCAGAGATAAGGTTCCGGCCTACATCAGCGAACGCATGCCCGGCCTAAAGCAGACGCCGATCCTGGTAAACAAATCCGGCACCATTTACCTGCGGCCATGAGGGCGAGAGATGCGATGTTACGCATCCAAATCAAACGCGTAGCTCTTGGAGTGCCTATTCCATTGGTGAGCGTGTTGCTAAATTGACGTTATTATTTGACAATCTTACAAAAACAGGAGGATGAATCCATGCGGTTAGCTACTCTGTGTCTAAACGTGGCTGTGGCAGCTTTTGGGCTGGGGATTTCTGATGGCATATCCAACCGGTGCTATGCACAGCGATCACAAGACTACAAACGACCAAAAAACTACGATAAAGTCATGCAAGCCTTCCAGAAGTTCTCTGAACAACAGAAGGTTCGAAAGGGCGCAGACGGCATCACGGTTGGCGAGAGCGTGGTCACAATGCTGCCGAGTTTGGGGGATCTTGGCAAGGACCGAGAAGTGATAGTACTGGCCGGAACACAACTCACCGTAAGCCAGATCCAAAAGCTGCCCAGCGGATTACCCTCTAAGAATGGATCACCGGTAATCGTCATCGCTGCTGGACACTGGAAGGGACAGCCGTTCAAAATAGTGGTTCCTTCCACGTTCCTTAGGACCGAATCTTCCCTGAAATGGTTGCAGCGAATAGATGACGGATATGCTAAGTACACGCTGTTCCGAAAAAGGCTCCCAACCCGAGTAGATGCGGTTTCATGCAGACAGACCGGGATGTTTAGCCTTGACCCTGCCTCAACCCTGGAAAACGCTGGAGACGGCACCATGCTCTCCTCCGGATCGGAACTCTCAAAACCCCAGCAAGAGAAAGCCGCAACCGCAGTCAAGCGTCATATCAAAAAAAGTCTAGAGCAAACCGGACTGCGAGTAAAGGATGACAGTCCATGGCAGCTTCTGGTTGTAGGTTCTGATGTCTTGGAGAGATCTAGCATTTCACGCATGATGAAGCCTGGTGAAAAGAAGACCGTGCCCTCCAAGTGGTCGGGAGATCTTTTTCTGCTCAATGTGAAAGAAAAAACCCTCCTTTGTCACCTGCAATTTCACGGAAAGGGCGCAACCGTAGATTCGCTCACAAAGAGCTTTGCCGAGAACATGGCAAAGGCGTTTGTGGTCCGATGGCGAGAACTGTCCCAAATGCAGAAGTCTGCGGAGAAGCTGCCACCGGAAATGCAAAGCACTCCCAGAATTGGAGGACCGTGACGGACATTGGTCTCATGACACAAAGTCAGATGTCTTCTATAGGCGTCACATAATGTGCAGCATTCCAATGACGACTCAATGTCCCCATGTTTTGGAGGAAACTCCACATCATGAATACAAACCCTCGACGGCTCGTTCTCGTGACATATGTTCCTATGGTCCTGTGGGGGACTCAGTGAACTGTTTGACCAGAAGGGCGAACCTCCCGATGAGCCGGTTTGGAGGTGAGGTTTGATTGTTGGACGGACTCGCCGAACGGAATATTTCTAACGAGTTGCAAATTTCAATCCGAACAAAACAAACGCGGGTGATTGCTATGAGATACGAGCGGAAGCTATTGTCGATACTGAGCACATTGCCGGTCTTGTTGATACTCGTCTGCCCAAATTCGACCCATGCCGGTGATGCGGATGAATTCAATCGGCTACTAAATAAGCTCAAAGCACAAAACAGTGCAGGCGACTACCACCAGGCGGAACAGACAGGCCTCAAGCTCAAACAACTGGCCGACGGCCCACTCGCCAATCACCCGATTGCCTTGGCATTGGCACTAAATAACTTAGGATCCACCTACTAGCTCAAGGCCGCTACGCCACTGCGGAACCGCTCTACAAGCAGTCGCTGGCGATCTTTGAAAAGGTCCTCGGAAGCGAAGATCCCGACTTGGCCGCAAGCCTTAACAACATCGCATTACGGTACAAGGCTCAACAATTCCGCGGGCCGCGTTACGCCGCTCTGCCATTTGTGTCTGTCGCCAATTCTTCGCTAATTTGTTCGTAAACCTGCGGGTGAAGGTGGGCATCGTTCTTCAGTACTGCCCAAACAGTCATGGGGGTCTTCGTCGCTGACGCGGATCAACTTCTACCGGTTAGCTCTGGTTCCGTATTGGCCAACTTCTGTTCGTTGCTCAATACCCACGCTCGCCGGCGTGAAAACATCTTCGGCGTCACCCCTCGATCGGGTGTTGTTGATTGCAAGTTTTGTGACCATTACAATTAGAGGAATGCAGAAGTTTTTCCGGCCGGATAGATGGTGCGTGGCAAACCATCTGCTGGTGGGTGAGCTTCTCAATATCGTTAAAAGGGTGAGATCATGCGTCGACGTTTTTCTGAATTGAGCAAGCGATTGTTTGGACGAGAACGTTTGCAACGAAGGAGCAACAAGCACGGCTCCATATCGCGCCATGCGGCATTTGCCCGACAACTACGATGCGAGCCGCTCGAAGATCGGCGGATGTTGAGCGGTTTGACGCTAATCACGCATGGCTGGCACTCGGGAGTTGATGGCTGGGTCGACCATATGGCGAACGAGATTCGCTCAAGGGTTCCTGACGTGCCGAATGCTGGGCACCAAACAGCCGAGTATACTCTGGAGATCCAAGGGAGTTCGCTGGAGAACATCACTGGCTTTTTCCTCTCTCATGAGGTTTCGGCTGGTTCTCCCGGTTCCGCGTTAGAAGCAGCTACCGGCGAAGTAATAATCAAACTTGATTGGTCCGCCTTTGATACACAGCAGGATAGTGCATCGTACGTAGGAGACTACGTGGCGAAAATCCTGTTGAACAACTTCGAGGACACGGAAGATTACGATTTCCTTTCCGGATCCATTCATCTCATCGGGCACAGTCGTGGTGCATCTCTTAATACAACCATTGCGGAGCGATTGTCCGAGCGAGGCGTATGGATTGACCAGTTCACTACACTTGACCCCCATCCGGTGGAGTGGCTTCTTGGAACCAATGACGATCCGATGAACATTTGGGAAAACGTGAGGTTCGCGGATAATTATTGGCGAACGGATGGTCCCATTCCCGCCGATCATTTGGCTGACTTCGATGGTGAAACGGTTGCAGGATCTTTTGACTTACAACTTAGTGAGTGGGCCCTTACAGGAGAGGGCTACATAAACGAACACAGCGACACACACCTATGGTACCACGGCACTATTGATACAACCGGTCCGATTAACGATGGCACAAAGTCGGTGTCTGCGGATGCCGGTTGGTATGACGGCGACATGGGCCCTCGCGCCCAAATTGGCTATCGCTACAGTCGCATTGTCGGCGGCGATAGGACGGGAGACGCTGATGTCGGCATCGCCAACTCTGGTAATCGGGTTGTATCGGCCCAGTTCGGTACCCAATGGGCTAATCTTGAATCACCCCTAGTCCATTCTGGAAGTTCCACTGTAGATCAAGGTACAGACATACGTATCGAATATCGCTATCAAGCGACCGCAGCAAACTGCAACATCACATTCGGTTACGACTCGGATAGAAATCCCTACAATGGCGCGACTGATGTGGAGACTATATACAAATCGCTCACGTCTTCGGGCGATGGTTTTGACAACGGTTCACCGGACTTCCACTATTTAGATACGACTTCCGTGTCGTCTGGCACGCATTATCTGTACGCAAAAATCACAAGTGCAGGAGGGCATACCAGATATGCCTACACCGCTGACCAGGTTACCATCGTTGGAGTGGGCAACCACGCACCAAACACGCCTGGGCGTGATTGGCCATCGCATCTTGCCACTGGCGTGAGTCTAACGCCCACGTTGCAATCGTCGCCCTTCGATGATCCCGACGCCGGTGACACGCACCAAAGAAGCCATTGGGTGGTATCGACCGACGATGAATTTGCAAATGTCGTGTGGGAGAATGATGTCGACACAGACTCCAACAAGACTACCGATCAGATTCCACCGGGTATATTGTTACCGAACACAAGGTATTATTGGGCCGTCCGCCACATGGATAATCATGAGGCGTGGAGCATTTGGCAAGACTTCCCACTCACACAGTGGTTCACGACTGGAGTGGGCAACCACGCCCCCACGGCCGTGAATGACTTTGCCGGCACGTTGAAAACCAACACTGTTGATATCAACCTGATTGCCAACGACACTGATCCCGACAACACCGATACCCTTTTTATCTCAGGCATCGATGTTACCGGCACACATGGCTGGATAACCGAGAACGGCAATGGCACCGTAACATACGATCCCAGCGGTTGGCCCGAGGCACAAGCGCTCGTGGCCGGAGAGTCCTTGCAGACCACCTTCACCTACACGGTTTCCGACGGGCACGGCGGCAGCGACACAGCCACCGTAACAGTTACCGTCAACGGCGTCTCCACCGGCGATATCCAACTGCCTACCGCGGACCTCAGTGATCCCGTTAACGGAACCGTTATCCAAGAATCGGTCCTGAATGCACGGGGATACCTTGACATCACTTTTACAGACACCGGTGGGAGTGGGTTGAACCTAACCACGATTACAGATTCTGGTAAAGAGTTCACACTGTCTGGCATTGCTGCCAATGAAGTAACAATCAATGACGTTCCAGTCTGGATAAGTGGCACCAGTTATCGCTACAACTTCACCGGCACATTCGGAGAAGGCCTAGTTACGATAAACTTTACGAGCGGCACTTGGGCTGATCTGGCCGGTAATACAAATCTGGGAGAAGCTGAGAGTTTCACGATTGAGATCGATCGCGTTTCCACAATTGCAGTGACTCCCGAAGCAAGCGAGGATTGGATTGATTTCAACTTTGTGTGGGGGGGAGAAAACTGGGACTACACATTTGAACTCTGGAACGCGGGCTACGGCACCCCCGAGTTTACAATTACGCCCCGGTATTGGTCGCCTGAACCAACATCGACTAACCCACCCTTTGTCACCTGTACGCCCACGACGGGGACACTAACTAGCGATCCCCAACTCGTCACCTTGCATTACAACTATATGGGGTTGAAGCGAGGCACGAACAATGCCGTGTTTGATATTGAAGTTCCGGGCTCTAGCAACTCCTATATCGCGATTGGCACGCGCGTCTTTGTTTACGCAATGCCTAATACTACAGCACTGAATGACCATTTCACTGTGGCTGAGAATAGCGACGCAAATATTATCGATGTGCTCGCCAACGATGTGGGACCAGTTGGCTTTACGCTATCGGTGACGGCAGTTACATCAGCTCAGCATGGAACCGCACAGATCATTGATGGTGATGTCGTATACACTCCAACCCTCGAATACCACGGCCCCGATAACTTTACCTATACAATCGACGATGGTCATCACGGCACGTCATCGGCGACAGTGAACGTCAACGTCTTAGCGCGGCAAATTTCCACGATCTCTGCGGTTATTGTCACCGAGTCGACCACGCCTGACTCGAACGGCGAATTGAACACGCCACCGGCGGGGGCGGATTGGATTGACGAGTGGGCATCGTTTTATGTTGAGGTTTGGGTCAGCACGCCTGATACGGACGATGTCGGGGTGGCGTTGGCCCAGGTGGATTTGAAGTATGATACCGATTATTTCACGGCCACGGGCATCGAATATGGGCCTGGGTTTACCGAGGATCAGACGGGAACAATCAACGATGTCACAGGCGTAGTGGACGACCTCGGGGCAAGTACGTTGCGGACCGACGTGGGTGACGATAAATATGCCCTCTTGGCCCGGGTGTGTTTCGAGCCGACGGCAGATGATGTGGGCGTGCCGTTTTATATTGAAGATGTATATGTGGCCGCAGTTGAAACCGGGATCGTCTTGGAATCGCCACAAGTCAATCTGGCCGGTGCGGTGTCGAGTGAAGTGCAGTTGGGTGACACGCCGGACACGGAACTGCGGGCGGTACCGTATGATTTGGATAACAGTGGCAGGATTGATTTAGGCGACCTGGCCTTTTTCGCATCGGTCTACCGCGAAAAGCCGGGCATCACCACCGAAAACCCATACGCTTATGCGTCCGACTACGACCGATCAGGCAGTGTCGATTTGGGCGACCTGGCCTTTTTTGCGGCCAACTACCGGCTCAGTCGGCCAAACAATTCTATTGCTTACCCGGTTGGCTTTAGTCAAACGAGTTCGGCTGCACCAAAAACTGCTTTATCCATGGCTGAAACGCCCGTAGAAACGGCGCCTGAGCAATCCGCCGAGCCGATGGCTGAGCAGCCCACCGAGCAGACAAACGAGACGATTACCGAGACGCCTGCCTATGAACTCGCAAAGAAAACTCCCACGCTCTTGCCCGTCGACGCCAACCGGGACGGGCGGGGCGACGATGATGACGCTGCTATTCTCGCCCAACATTGGATGATGACCGTCGAAGACATGGACGATGATGACAACGCTCATGACGAAGTGTTTGCCGAGATTGGCGCAACAGACGATGCGCTTGGGCTGTACGATGAATAGTGTCCTTCCTGCAAGTGTGCAAAACACCAGCCGAAAACCGTGACGTGTTATGTTCCCAGCATCACCTTGCGGTACATGGAAACGTTCCGGCCTGCGCCGGCGTAATGGCGGTTGGCGCTACTGCACAAGTGCTCGTGCGGTCTGCCGAAGGCCTTGCATAGCCTGAAAACACCCTATGCATGCTTGTCGGACCCTCGCGCAGGTGGTATAAGTGAATTTCACTGCGGCACAAGTGCTCTTGCAAAAGGTAAAGGCACTCGCGCAGGCGGTATCAGTGCTCACGCAGAACGGCGAAATGCTCTTAAGTTCAATGAAACAAAGGCTTTAGGGATAATACTGCCAAGCATAACGAGAAAAAGTGGGGGGAAAGTTCTCCGTAACACCTCATATTCCGGCGAATAGCAGATAATCAAACAAAAGTTAAGCAAAAAAGTGCCGAACACCTGTAATACATCCTGCGATGAGGGCAAAAGCGTGAACGCGAGGTAAGGCTGAGGATAAAGATAGCTACAACTGCGAACAAAACATGAACAAACGAGTTATCAAAGTATTGCAGGACAGCGGAATTGATTGTCTTCCGAACGAAAGGTTCTCGTTGGATGTGGACATGTTTCCGCAGAATGTCGAGGAACTGTCCTTTCCTGCTGCTGCCCTATTTGAGGAACCGAAACTCGGCGGCGGAAAGCATCTGATCGAAGATCACGGTGCATCGTTCTTTCGCTACTTTCTGGATGGGGCAATGCGCTGCTATCGCGTAATTGAGGCGAGCCTTCCAGGAGGACATTACTTGCCGTTTTGCGCGGGTCAGATCGGGGTCGCTGTGCTCGAGCGCAAAGCTGACGGGCGGTTTGTGACCGTCAGAGACCTCACAACCGTTAGAAACGTTCTGGCGGTTCCGAATATCATCGATAAAGACGCTGCCAAGGATATGGCGGAGAAGATAAACTCTGAACTCAATGCCAAGCATCATTTTACGATTGTCCGCTATGATTACAATTCGAAGGAAGACAAGGATCCCGGCGACCTTGGTCGCGCGATGATTATTGATGAAATGCAGCGTCAGGAATTATGCACGATCCGTGAGATGATCCAGCAGAACATGATTCATGACAGGGCGATGCTTGCCAAGGACGGGGGGCTCCAATATCGCGGTGACAAAATCAAAGCCTTAAACCTTTCGAGGGACGACATTGTTCAACTGCGAAATGTTATTGGCCTGGCCAAGACGTTCAACCCGAGCTTGCCGCTTGGAAAGGGACGCAAGCGGCAAAGCCTTGGTAATTTGACCAAAGGCTTGCAATGGAAGGAAAGGACAACCGTTATCAGGCCACCGGACAACAAGGACACAGCATACGGTTGGTGGTACCTTCGTCTTCGGCCCACGGATTGGATGTATAGCCCTTTGCAGGGGATCGTGAAGATCGAGGTTTTCGCGACAGGACAGGAGAAAGAAGACGGGATTTCTCAGGCGAGAGCGGACACGGTCTCATCCTATGTGTTGGCAGAACGAAACGTAACGCCCTATAAGGCGGACGCCCGATGGGCAACGCACATCTATCCCATTTATCTTACAGAGACTTACTTGCGATCATCCTTCTTGAGCCACACGCGATTTAAGTCGTTGATTTTCTGAGGAAAGGAATACCCACATGTCCAATGACGAGTGCATAGGCAAGGTAACGGCGACAGAGAGCAAGCCAACGACTTGTACGGCCGTTCATTTCTGGCTTCACCATGACGTTATCGTGCGCCCGTTTGATATAGTGCGAATCGAGCACATCTCAAAACGTGGCGATACTCCAAGCCATTCGTTCGCGTTGGTGAAAGAACTCAGCTATATCACTGACAGCGCCGGGCATCTTGCGAATTATGTCTCTTCGGATTTTGGTGATGTTGATGCACAAGAGATGAACAAGCGTCTCGGAACCACCGTCGCCGAAGCAGAGGTTCTCCGCAACAGCGAAAACATCGAAATGCCTATCCGCGATGGGGCTCGCGTCGAGTGGGCGGGGGCTGACGAAATCCGGGAAGCATTGGGGGTAGACAAACTGAAGAAACCCATTCCCGCAGGATACATGGAGACATCACGAGGCGATGCAATCAGTCTTGACTTCGAGGCGAGATATCTCGTCGGACCGGAAGCCGGGCATCTGAACATTTCTGGAATATCCGGCCTTGCCAGCAAGACATCCTATTCGATGTTTCTTCTCAACGCCTTGCAGCAACGTATGAAGGACGAGGTAAGTATCATCCTCTTCAATGTCAAAGGGCCGGATCTCTTGGCCGTAGATCAGCCGAATAGTGGCCTGAATGACAAACAGAAAGCGGACTGGGAGAAATGCGGCCTCGAACCACGGCCTCTTGAAAACGTCACCTATTACTATCCATACGCAAACGCAAAGCATCAGCAAGAAGTCTTCACGGATTCCCAAGCTCCAATCGACATTATCAAGGAGCAAATCAAAGCGAACCGGGCTTTCAACTATTACTATGACGTGGATACTTTCAAAGGCGGTGAAGAAGGGAATGAGACGGACGTTGGGCGGGACAAACTCAGCCTACTCTTTTCTGACATAGACGATCCGCAATCGACCATGGAAAGTTGCATCCACGCTCTTGGAGACATAGACGCGGATAACTGGGAAAGCCTGAGAAAGGAAATTGATGCCAAGACAGAAAAGGGACAACCTGGCAAGAAAGATATTTCCGTTCAGTCCTGGCGAAAATTCAATCGCCTAATCCGTACGCGAACCGACCACAGCCTCTTTGTTGGAGAACGTCCCCAAAGGGATCGCCGCCAGAAACTACTCGTTGATGGCATCAAGGAGTTGCGCCCCGGAAATGTTCTCGTTGTTGACATTGCCCCGCTCCCGGACTATCTCCAATGCCTTGTGTTTGGCGATGTGATCCGCACGGTCTTTGATGCAAAGCTCAATCTTTACAGCGACGTTGAGCGAGGCCAACTTGGGAAAGTAGTGGTTTTTGCGGATGAATTGAATAAGTATGCCCCCTCTTCAGCAGGTAGTCGAGACCGAACATTGACGCGCTGGTTGCTGGAAGTGACCGAACGTGGCCGATCCCTTGGCGTCATATTGTTCGGCGCTGAGCAGTTCCGTAGCGATATTCATCCGCGTGTTCTTGGGAATTGCGCCACAAACATCTATGGGCGAACAAACCCGGTTGAGATTTCGAAGGCTGCGGATTACAAGCATCTGTTCTCACAATCAAACAAAGCTACCATAACTCGCATGAGACAAGGGGAGATGCTCTTGCAGCATTCCGTGTTCCATACCTCCCTCATCAAGGCACGGTTCCCATTTCCAGCTTATCAACAATTTAGCGAATAAGGCGAGCAATGCATGGCTAAAATAGGCGCATTTGTTCTTGAAACGCTCACGACCGGCATGTACCGAAACCCGCTGGATGCGCTCCGAGAATATGTTCAGAACGCTTTCGATTCTATTCGGGCAGCGGAACATGGAGGCATTATCAAGTCGGGCGCGGGGCGTATCAGGCTTTCTATATCCGAGAAGGACCACACTCTCGGCATGATAGACAACGGCATGGGCATTGCGGTTTCTGATGTTGTCGCAAAGCTCGTGAACATCGGCATGTCGGCAAAGAGCCTTGAAACCGATGCGGGGTTCAGAGGTATCGGACGCCTAGCTGGTATTGCCTATTGCGACAAGCTTGTTTTCAAAACACAGAGCCATGGCGAACAGGAAATATCGACCGTCACCTTCGATGCACAAGCTCTCAAGAAGGCTATGTCGCCCAAAAACCGTGAAGTAGAAGAACTGGCAAGCGTTGTTGACAAATATGTTACCGTTACAACGGAAAAGATTCGGAAGAAAGACCACTTTCTTGAAGTTTCCATGAAAGGCATCCATTCGAGCGGAGAACGGTTTCTTTCTCCGACGGAAGTCCAGACTTATCTTGAACAGGTGGCGCCATTGCCCCTCGATACGCAATCTTTCCCTTATTCAAAGCCATTTTATGACTGGGTGAAGAAGGCTGGTGTTGCACTGCCTGAAGTAAGTGTTGTTATCGATAGTAACAGTACGTCATACGAGCTATTCAAACCATATAAGAAGATCACGTATTCCACAGCACAAAGCAAGCATAAAATTAACCTCAAAGGGCTGCGATTTTTCCCAGAGGATGCTGCAAAAGACTCGCCATTTTGGATCTGGTATGCTGAGACGAATTGCCCAGGTGTAATCGGAAATGAATCTGTAGCTGGCTTGCGTCTCAGAAAGTCAAATATCTCCATTGGTCTTTCTGAAAGGATGTCGGAAATATTCAGGTCAGTTTCCACTAGTTATGAACGATTGAACGGTTGGTTTATTGGCGAGGTGCATATACAAGACTCAGCCGTTATTCCCAATGCCCATCGAGACGGCTTTGAAGACACCCCTGAATGGCGTGCAATCAAAGAGCAGTTGGTCAGTTTTGCGAGAGATCGGAGCAAAGAGGCTCGTGATAAGTCTGAAGGGCGCAATGCGGATGTCGAAAAACTCCTATCGACAGCCGACAAGCAGTTGGACGAAGCTGCAAAGAAACAGCGGACAGGTCTTGCCTCCAAGACTGAGCAGGAAAAAATCGAAGGGGACATCGGAAAACAGATCACCAAACTTCAATCGGCAGAAAAGGCAGACCGTTCTACAGAAGAGCGAAAACGCATTCTCCAGAAGCGAAAAGAACTACAAACAGCTCAGGAGAGAATCACCAAGGAGACGGAGTTCACAGTGCAAACACTGAAGCCTTCGTTGGATAGAAAGCAGAAAAAGATTGTGTCAGATATTCTGGGTATTCTTTACGATGTCTTGGATGAGCGAGACTTTGAAGTGGCGAGGGATGCCATTCTTAAAAAATACCAAATTCCGGAGAAGGATTGAGGCCCGTGAGCAATATCCTTCTTGTTGAACCGGACTATCGTTCCAAGTTCCCGCCACTGGGTCTAATGAGAATATCGACCTATCACAAGGGGCGAGGCGACTGTGTCACTTTTGTGCGGGGCCGTGTTCCCGAAAAACGCAAGAGGCACTGGCACCGCATATACATATCTTCGCTCTTTACATGGGAGTTGCCTCGCACGGTTAAAACCGTACGCTACTACGCGGGGTCAGTCAGTTCCCCCGAGGATATTTTCGTTGGTGGAATCGGAGCAACACTTTTGCCCGAGTTCATTCGGGATCAGATTGAATGTACAATCATTGAAGGCCAAATCGAGAAACGTTGGGTTCTAGGGAGGAATTCACCACCTATTACTCGTTTGATTCCAGATTACTCCATTCTCAGCAGCGTGGATCACAAGTATGAACCCGATGATGCGTATTTCGCCAGGATAACAAAGGGCTGCGTTCGCAAGTGTAAGTTCTGTGCTGTCCCGACGTTGGAACCGGAGTTCGGTTTGCTCACGCCATTGGAAAACCAGATCGCCGCCATTGAGAAAATGCACGGGACGCAACAGAATCTTGTCATCATGGATAATAACGTCCTCGCGATCGAAGGAATTGAAAAGCAACTACATGCCATTGAGACTCTTGGTTTTGCCCGAGGGGCAAAGCGGAACGGGCGGCAAAGGATTGTTGACTTCAATCAAGGCATAGATGCACGTTTGATTGCGAAGAAACCCGAGTTGGCCATCGCGTTAGGGCGAATCTCTATGAAGCCGGTTCGTCTGGCATTTGATTTCCTTTCATCGAGAATGGAGCGAGATTATCGAAAAGCCGTCAAGTTGCTGACCGATCAAGACTTCGGTTCCTTTACCACCTATTTACTTTACAACTACAAAGACACCCCCGAAGAATTCTATCAACGTCTTGAGATCAATATGGAGTTGAATGAGAAGTTTGGGGCCCGCATAAGTGGCTTTCCCATGAGGTATATCCCCATCGCGCACACGCGGCGTGGATATGTCTCACCAACGTGGAAATGGCGATGGCTGCGGGGAATCCAATGCGTTCTCCAGGCTACCCGTGGATTGGTTAGCCCTAATCCTGAATTCATAAAGGCTGCTTTTGGAAAGAATATTAAAGAGTTCTTCAAGATTCTCTCCATGCCTGATCGCTATATCATCTATCGTGCCCACTATCAGAACAATGGCGCAACCGACTGGTGGCAGAAGTTTCGGCGCCTATCGAAGGTCGACAGAGACGAATTTCTCAATTTGCTGGAGCGGCTAAACAAAGACCGCCGGCGAAAACAAACCATAGCCGGACTGAAGAAATTCCGTTCTCTTGTTGAGCACTATTACCCAAACGCGGAGGAAGAACAAATCCTGAAGTAGCCTTTCGCCTTGCTGAAAGGGGATTTTCTTAAAAAAGGCGGATTCAATTACGAAGTCCGCAGGGGGTGTTTTATAGCCGACGGACAATGGCACACTTTTCCAACGAACAGCCATTTCAATGCATGCAAGCATGCATCCTACAGAGAATGCAGAATCTTTCCGAACTCTTTCTTCAATTCCGACATCCCATTGGAACGAGCGACGTCGCTCTCGGAGATTACCAAGACGGGCTTCTTCGAGTGGTGTGGGCGATCACCGCAAGCGCCTCGGAATATACCTTGAGATCGACTGGGGAAGGAAGTTGATGATACGATGCTTTCTGTCGGCCATCACTGGTCGTAACAGGTGGTTGTATTCGTGATGAAGTTCGTCTCACGGATCACAGTCGCAGTCTTCCGGGGTTTCGATGGGGTTCCCGGAGTGGTCGGTGAATCGCAAGGTGAATTCGTAACGGGTGTGGCCTAGGGAATTGAGGGTGTTGAGTCGATCGACACAAACGTCGCGCGAGCCTTGGCAGTATTGGTAGCCGGTTGGGCAATAGTAGGTCCAGTATGTGCAGTAGGCGACGGGTGGGAAGGGGGAGGAAGAATGTTGACGCCACTGGGGGCCGTTCTGGTTGAAACCCGAACACACGATTTTGCCATCTCGATCGATGTAGCCGGAGTGGCCGCTGAATTGCCCGATCTCACCGGCGCCGCCACCGGTGACGTTTAGACGTGGGCCGGTTTGCGGGGCGTTGCCCGTGATCGAGTTGTAGGCTTTCCAGTAGCGGTAACTGTCGCTTGAACCGCCGCCCCATTTCTGACACATGACTTTCAGACCGTTGATCTCGTCCGAGAGGTTGAAATCGTTGCCCTCGGGCGGCAGGCGGCCAACATGCGGATCGCCTGGTAATCCCGCGGTGTCGGAGTGGTCTTGTGTATAGGAGAAACTACAGCAGGCGTAAGGTTCGAGTGGCATCGTCTTGTAGATGATTTCGGGCTGGAAGACAAAGGCATCGCTGCAATCGCACCAGGCATCGAGGAGTTTTGTTTGGAGTTCGTTGACAACCGCGGATCGCCACTTGTCGAGCAGTTCTTCGAATTGGATCGAGTCGCAAGTCTGGATTATCTTGTCGCGGGCGGCTTGAATGTCGGCGACCGACCACTTGTGACCGGGATCGATCAACGGCAAGGGCGTGATGTTCAACTCCTCGCAATCGGTTCCCGCGGGCGGGTTCATCAGTACTTCGTTGATCTGTGCGAGCAGGTCGTTCCAGTCTTCCCGTTTGTAGGCCATGGTTACTCGTCCTCATCCTGCAGAAACGCCGTGCCGGCGCCGAACTGGTCGGTGTCTTCGTCATACTTGAAGTCGAAGGCGGCCTGGATTTCACGATCTTCGGCATCGACGATCGTCGCATCAGCGGCCATCTTGAGCCGCCCGCCGGAAATCTCCGAAAAGAACGTGGTCAACGTGGTTTTGTTGTTGCCATCGCCGCCAGGGTCGCGGGAATCAATGATCTTTGTAGTGGCGATATCAATGAGCGTCGGTTCCGCGACCTGATGGAAGCCGGTGTTTTTGAAGATGGGTGTCTCCATGCCGGGCAGGCGTTCGTCATAAATGACAGCCGGGCCGATGACCGGTTCGCCGGGATCTTTGTCGCCCGCATCGGACGGTTTTGGATCGCCTCGGTCGGAGGTTGAACGTTTCGCTGCTTCAAAACCGAAGGGATCGGGGTTGCCGTCGTACTCCACCCGAACGCCGCGGCGGAGATCGTAGCGGATGGGTAGTGCCCCCGTGGCATCGCGACCGATACCCGTGCCACCGTCGAATTCTTCTTCCTCTTCGATCGGCGTGGGGAATTTTAATTCTTGCGACACGTCGGCTGGGAAGGCAAAGTCGTAGGGATCCATCTCACCCGCCTTCACGGGCGTCCAGCACTCGAAATCGATCGACCGCGTATCTGAATTATAGTCGGCCTTTTCGACGAGAGCCAAGACGTTGGAGTTGACGACGTATGGTGTGTTGAAGTCAAGCGTCACGGCATCGAACGTTTCAAGGTTCAGCTTATTGAGCGGTGTGCTGAACCGGACCTTCTTCCAGGTGTTCGCAAAACGGATGAGCCAGAATGTGGCACTCTTGAGCACCATGTCGAGCTTGTTATAGATATAGAAGTCGAACTCCCGCTCTTTGGTGCCGTATTTCTTGACGTTGTGGCGGAGGATGACACGGTTGTCTTCTTCTTGGGCGCCGGTGGCCCGCCATCGGGCAACGAGCTTGGTTGCGAGGTCTTCGGTTGTCGTGTGCTGTAGCTCGAACGTGCCGACTTCGATGTCCGACTCCGTAATCGTGTCGGCGGGCGTCGGTTCGGCCGGCAGGTATCGTAGGAAGAACGTGTTGTCCTTGAGCACGATGGCGCAGCGGGCCTGGAAGGCAATTTCTTCCAAGGCTTGGAGAATCTGCTTGCGGTCGGTCAAGGCGAAATGGCTCGGGTAGTTGGCCAGTCGCGTCCGGACGTCATTGAAGGAGGCGGCGTCTGTGTCGAAATCCGTGTTCTGTTGGATCAGGTGCTCCATGACGTCGACCGTATTCGGGCCGACCGTGCCCTTGAATGTGATGTAGATTTGGTCGTCCCAGCCGAGATCGGTACGTTTTGAGAAGGCGTCGCAGAGCGTGACCATCGTTGCCGTAACCGAGCCGTACTGCTCGATGCTGACTGTGTAAAAATCCTCGGGGACGTCGATCAGGAAGCGGCGGCCGGCGGATTGGATGAATGCCTTGACACGCTTGACCGTGCCGGGCGTGATGCTGGCGACGAAGCGTTGCGGCTCGGGCGTGGCGACGCGAACCTGGGCACCGGCGTCGGCGAAGAAGTATCCGGCCGTGTCGCCCGTGATATTGCCGTTGGGCACGAAACGGTTGAATCCGAAAGGGCCACCGGGAAAGGTTGTGCCATCCGCCTTTGGTGTGTCCAGCGGTTCATCCTTTCGGGGATGTTCGACCGATTGCACCGAAAATTCGTCGGTCACCCCGAGGAACGCACCAGTGAATTTTGCGTCGTTGATTTCCAGTGTGATCGTCCCGCGGGGAAATTCTTCGCCGCCGAAGACGCGAAAGGTGGTGAACTGGGCGTCGGCCGTGAACGAACTGTGGCCGTCGGAGACGACGACGTTGGCCACGATTGTCTTGGCCTGGTCGGCGAGCACTTCGAGTGTCTCGATGCGCTGCTGTTCAAAACGATCTCGGTTGGCCAAAAAACCTTCGAGTTGTTTTTTGAGTTGTTCATCGCCGGAGTTAGCCGCCTCGCTGATGCTCCAAAAGTCGTTGGCGTCGAGCCAGTTGGTAATGTTTTCGTTGATATAGGACAGGATGCGGTTGATGGCGAACAACCGATAGGGCAACAAAAAGTCGATGATCCCCACGCCGGTGGCGAGCGTGCCAACGGCCGGCTCATTGAGCGGGACGCCTTCGACGTGAACACAGGTCCCAAAACACATGGGCCACGCCCGACCGATGAGATCTTCAGGAATACTATAGAACTGCCCTTCCTCGGGTGAGAAACCGATCTCGGCGTCTTCGATTTGCGAAATAATATCGAAGGATACAGTGCGGTCGCCCTCACTCCAAACCACCGGCGAGCTGATCTTGCCACGGAACAAGAGGAACTTGTCGGACAGGTCCAGGCCATCAAAATATTGGAAGACCCGCACGTCGCGCTGGTGAACGTCGTGGGCGTCGAGGATGGACTTGATCGAGCCATCGCTGTCGTCGAGCGTGATGCTGAGTTGCTGGGAATCGGCGTTGCCCGAGACGTTGATGACGTTATCGAGCGGACCGACTTCGAGGATGCGCCCTGGGATCGGGCCCACGGTGCGATCGGCGTAGGAGAGCGGCGCGCCGTCGCCAGTCCAATCGACTTCGATGATCGTCACCGGCTCGTTGCCAAGACGCTCGGTAATTTTATTGAGGGCTTCTTGGGAGAGATTTCTGGCCATTACTGCTTCACCCCCTCGAACTCCAGTTGGATCATCTGCATCTCGCCACCGGGCCAACCGCCCGCCCGTTTGGGTGTGCTGAACTCGAACGGGTTGCTCGTGAAATAACCGACCCAGACCTGGCCGAGATGATCAGTGAGTCGGATCGGCGACGCAAAGTAGGATTGGACGAAAGCCCGTAGTTCCAGGGCCTTCATCCGGCTCAGCCCGAGCGGCAGCGTGAGCCGACGCCGACCGGCCTTCGACTTGACGTAAGTGTAGAGCGTGCCATCCATTGCCCGACGGGTAGCAACTTCGCACGTCTGGGCCTCGCCGTCGCCGAACTGGGGATTCGGCAACAACGTGACGGTCTGAATAGCCGGATATGGGGCAGCGAGTTCGATCATGCGGGAACCCCCTCGAACTCAAGGGCTGTGCTGATGTTGTGCCGGCCGTTACGAATGATCGGCTCATCGGGAGAGACAATCACGCCTGTCCAATGTCGATTTTCCCAATCCCGCATGCCGATTTTTTTGCCGAGCGTTGCCGCAATGAACGAAAGCAGCGATTGGGCCTCGTCTTCCTCCAGACCAACGAACTCCAAGGTCAACTGCTGTACCTTGGGCCAGATCGGATCGGCGAAGACGACAAGCGTGCCGCCCCGGGTCTCGCGGTTGATCCGCTGGAAGCGGAGCCGGTCCTTGTTATCCAACTCCGGCCCACGAAGGGTAACGTTCATTGCCGGTACATCGACGGGCCAGTAGAGTTGCACGCCTTCGACTCGTTCCAATATCGGAACGTTGGGTGACGGTGGAGCCGGGGCATTCGGGTCGTCCGTCGAGCCAACAAACGGCGTGTACGCTCGCGTAACGCAGCCCTCGGCAAGGACGACGTTGACTGCCTGATGCAGGGTGAGCGTCGAGCTGGCGGAGACAAACCGCTCAATCGTTCGCGATGCTTGTTGGTCCAGCGTGAGCGCGTTGGTCGCCACTCGGCCGACCGTGGCCGAGGCGGAATGTCCAAGCGTGAGTTGGCTGCTGCCGTTGCCGGTTGGCGTTGGGTTTGTCCATTGCGAGAGCGCCAGAGCGCTAGTGGCTGTGGCGCTAATCCCGTCGGCGCGAACGTGGACGACTCCCGCTCGTTGGAAGAATGACAGGATGTTTCCGGTCGGCTCCGGATCGACGTAGACGTAGTCGCTGGCTGAAGCGAAGATGCCATGTTCAACTTCTATCTTGTCGAACGTAAGCCGGTCAAGCGTGGTTTCGGTGAAGTAGATCGGCGTCGTGGCGTCAACATGCGTGACCTTGTTGCCATGGGCGTTGACGTCCAATGCCAAGCCGTTTTGACCTGCAACGTGCTTTGTGGAATTGTATCCATCGGCCTGATCCGACAGCCACAGCTCACTGGCGGCCGAAACCTCGATCAGCGATACGCCGACGGCATCCGCCGAGCCGGACAATACGAGCGTGTTGGACGCCGAGACCGCCTTGCTCAAGCTGCTTTCCGCTTGGGTGTCGAGCGACAGTACACTACTCGCCCCAATTGCGTGAACCACCGTAATTGAAGCCTGATTGGCCAGGGGCAGCGTGTTCGAGGCTGAGCATTCAATTGTGGAAGTAGCAACACCGCTGGCCGAGCCCGAGAATGCAAGGGCGTTGGAAGCCGATACCGCCCGGCTCGGATTGCCCGTGGCCTGTTGAGCGAACGAAAGCGAGTTGCTTGCCTCGCCAAAAACCACCGTCGCACTCGTAGCCTGGAGACCAAACCCCAACGTGTTTCCCGCGGAAACCACGAAGGAACCGACGACGCCGACCGCGTGATTCAGCACCAAGACGCAATTGGCGAAAACGGGACGTGTGACAACCGCAATCGCCTGCTGGGAGAAGGCGAGAACCGAATGGGCGGGTGTGACGGCCTCGCCGGTGGCCTGGCCCGCCAGCAACAAAGAGTTCGACGCATCGAAAAAATAGACGGCATTGATTCCGGCGGCGTCAGATAGATTCAGCGTGTTGGAGGCAGAACAACCGACCGAAAAATTGACCGCGGCACTGTCCGCAAGCGACAACGTGTTCGAGGCCGAGCGACCGGCAACATGGTTACATGAGGCCGCTTGTGTGATAACAAGAGTGGTTTCCGCGCCGACCGCCGTGCCGTCTAACGGTGGGTCGGAAGCCATCACTTCGACCGCCTGACGGGTGACACGCAGCCGCCGCTCAACTGATGGGTCGACGCCCATCACTTCGACCGCCTGACGGGTGACGCGCAGCACACGCTCGGGCGACGGTTCGGATGCCACCACCTCGGCAACTTGCCGGGTTGTCCGCAGCAATCGCGCATCCGGCGGGTCGGATGCCACAATTTCAGCGACTTGCCGGGTTACGCGGAGATCGGCCATGCGGAAACGTTCCTATGCTACGGTTAGGTTCCCACCTTGACGCCGGATTGCGTGCCGTTGACGCCCGACGCCGTCCACGCGGAGGAGGTATCCGGGTCGGTTTCAAGAATCCGCGTGGCGACCTCATAGTCGTCCGTGGCGATATTGCTTGGCTGCCCGTCGCTGGTTGTGCCGCCGGACTTGACCGTCTGATAGAGATCGATATCTCCGGGAAACTCGTTCATGCGAACGTCCGTGTTGACCTGCACACCAACGATTGGTTCGGTGGTGATCGTCGAGAGGTCGGCGTAGCCGTAGAGATCTTCAGCGTCCTCGGTGTTGCTCTGGACATATGACGTTTCATCGTCGGGCGGAATGTCGTCGACCATGTCATAGTTGTCGGTGCCGGAGGTGGGTGTCCAATCGCTGCTATCGCCGTCGGCACTGGGAAGTATGCCTTCGATGACGACCTGACCGAGAAAGTCGTTGTTGATCGTGCCGTCGGTGTCGCAGATATAGATGTCGTCGATACACTGGTAGTAATTCTGAAGTTGAAACAACACGTAGCGGGAATCCGCGCTGCCGCGGGTGTCCACACCTGAGCCACTCAAGACTGTTTGGCCATCGATAATAATTTCATAGGAGCCAGCGGTATCATGACAAACAACCTTTGCTTCCAGGTAGTGCCAGGTTTCGGACGCTAAAACCGGGTTGGTGGTGGTTTCCAGCAGGGTGTTTCCACCACCGCAGGCAGAGATTTTACCGTCGGATGTCACCTTGATGGAGAAATTGTAATAGGGGGAACTATCGCCGCTGCCGATAACAAGGATTTCCTTGTTGTCGGGGAACGATGAACCGAATTTGACCGCCATGCCGACGATCCAGGTATCGCTGGTCGGCACGTCGTCAGAGGCAACCACATAAAAGAACCGCTGCGAGGAAGTGGGATAGGCATACGCACCCTGAAGCGAAAAGCCGCCTTTGCGTCCGTCCGCCAATTTGGCCTGGTCGCAAACTGGATAAAGCGTGAGCCCGCGAAAGTTCCCGTACTTCCGGTTCAACTGATCCCCGACCGTGGAACCGAGCGTTGTGCCGAGCGTCTCGAAACCTTCCATCCATCGTAAAGACATAGTTGCTTTACCTCGCTATTGTGTGTTCTATTACGTGCCCGTCTTGATACCGAACTGCACGGCGTTAACACCCGATGCCGTCCATGCGGAGGATGTGTCTGGGTCCGTTTCCAAAACACGTTGGACCGATGAGTAGGAATCGTCTGCGATGTTCACCGCCGCGCCATCGCTGGTTGTGGTTCCCGATTTGACGGTCTGATAGAGATCCAGATCGCCGGGAAAGGCCGTCATCCGCGGCTCCGTCTTGAGCACGACGCCGAGAATGTCTTCGTCCGTAATCGTCGCCAGGTTGGTGTACCCGTAGAGGTCGGTGTCGCCCTCGATGTTGCTCTCGACATATGACGTGTCATCGTCCGTTGGATTATCGTCGACCATGGCATAGTTGTCGCTGCCGGAGCCGGGCGTCCAGTCGCTGCTGTCGCCGTCGGCACTGGGAAAGATGGCCTCGACAAGGATCTGCCCGAGGAAGTCGTTGTTGGTTGTGCCATCCGTGTCACAGATATAGATATCGTCCATGTACTGGTAGTATTCGTCCATGCGGAAGCGGACAAATCGCGTGTCGGCGCCGGCGCGCGTATCAACATTTGTGCCGCTCAAGACCGTGACGCCATCGATACGGACCTCGTAAGATCCGGTTGTGTCGTGGCAGACGACCTTCATCTCGAAATAATGCCACTGATTCCGCGCGAACACGGGGTCGGCGGTCGTAGCAAGCAGCGTATTTCCGGCACCAGACACAGAAACCTTGCCCGTATCGAGCAGCTTCAGAGCGAAATTCCAGTAGCTGGTCGACGAGTTGGTGTGTCCAAGGACTACCAATGAGTTGCTGCTGGGAAAGGTCGAATCGAATCTGACCGCCACGCCGATGATCCAGGTGTCACTGGTCGGCACGTCGTCGGCAGCAACCACATGGAAAAAATACTGATAGTTGCTGTTGCAAGCTTTGGCGGAATACCCGCCGTTGCGGCCGGTCGCCAATTGCATCGACGCGGCATAGTTGCTCAGCGCGAGGCCGAAGAATTCGCTGTATCTGCGATCCAAGCCGGTTTGGATTGTGTTGCCGATGGTTGACCCGAACGTTTCGAACCCTTCAGCCAGTCGTAAAGTCATTGCATCGCGTCCTTAACCTGCCATGGGAACCAACAGCCGACCGGGCACTGTTCAACGTACCCGGTCGGCCACAGTGTTAATCACTCACGCCGTGACCGTGTAAGTGGCCTTGAGCTGATCGCCGTTTTGGACAGGCACATCGCCCGAATCGAACAGAGCCGTGGCCCAAAGGGTCGAGCCGGCGGCGTGATCTCCCTTGTTTTCCGGGGCCGTGCCGCCGCCGACCAGCATCAGGCCCTTGACGGTGCCGGAGGCCGTGACGTCGAAGACGACGACCGTGCCGTTGCTGATCGCCTGCGTCGCGGCGGCGTCAGGGTTCCACACCGGCCGGGTAGTGGCACTGTCGCCGTTGCCGGGATCGGTGTAATCGGAGAACTCGTCCCAGCCGTTGCCCGCCTGGTCGATTGCGTCGTAGGTGTCGGCGGCTGCCAAGGCCGTGAAATTGGCATTGTCGATCAGGCCCAGATACCAGGTGGTGATTTGCGTGGCGGCATCGAACTGGGTGTTGAGCAGTTGGTGGTAACGTGCATCAGAATGGGGGCCGGGGCGCGCGGGAAATTGGGGGCCGCCTGGTCGCTAAAAAATACCCCGGGGGTGGGGGCGGGATAGGGTTAGGATTGTTTCTTGGTGGCCGCTGGCGCTCTTGATTGGGTCCCTTGTTTTGTTGTCTTCATGCTCGATTTGCGCCGATAGCTGTCTCCCTTTAACTCTAGTATATGAACGCGGTGTGTCAAGCGAGCGAGCAAGGCACCGGTTAAGCGCTCGTCGCCGGCGAACGTGGCGGGCCATTCGGCGAAGGGGAGGTTTGTGGTGACGATCAGGCTCGTCTGTTCGTAGCATTGGCTGAAGAAGCCGAACAGGTGCTCGGCTCCGGCCTTGTCC
>SDBV01000749.1_pt1 | contig 47107 bp, 39 predicted proteins | sample 2277081 | NCBI WGS metagenome assembly SDBV01 (sample SAMN10402039, study PRJNA504765) | marine sediment metagenome | isolation source: marine sediment core GS10_PC15, 223 cmbsf | place: Arctic Ocean: Southern Knipovich Ridge | collected 2010
AAACCATAAAAACCATGAAACAGATAGAAGAAACAATAGATAGCATTATAAATTCTCTCGGGCTTCGGCGCTCTGGCCCTACGCAGGCGTAGGCGATAAGCCTGTGATACTATACGGGCTGCGAGAGGGAGCTTGCGGCCCTTTTTTCCTTAACACCCCTCGATTGGATATCGTCCCCCTATACCCCTGAGTGGGCGCCACATCAGCTTAGACATACCGCCTTGACACGGGCACGGAAAGAGTTTGGCCTGGAAGCATCGTCCACGTTCGGCGGGCACAGGAATATGAATGTTACGGATATCTATGCGGAAAAGAATATGGCGTTGGCTGATCGGGTGGCTGCCCGCCTCGGTTAGTTCTGGCGGTTCTTCCGGTCAACTGTTGCGTTACGCAGATTTATGCCGAGCGCGATCTGAGCTTAGCCAAGACGGCGGCGTTAAAGTTTGGGTAGGAATAAGTCGGCGGTATGTGGCAAGGGCGGTGTTAGGGCATCGGAACCTGAGAATTACCGACGATTACGCCGAACTGGACCAGTCGCTGGCAGGGAAGGCGGCTCTGAAGCTGGGGTGATTATGTGTTCATATGGCAGGCACTCTTTAATGGGTGCCTGCCATTGGTTGTTTTTCCCTTAATTAAGGTATCAGAGTGAGCTATACTAAGACCAGCCTGATGAATCAGACTTTTAATCTCAGAAAGATTTTTATCTGGTCTTCGAGATGAGTATAGAGAATAAAGTTTTTTATACTTTTCAGGTGTAAAATTAACTGTAATGACATTCGCACCCGTTGAAAATCCAAATAGCTGGCCATTTTCTTTCACCAAGTCTAAAGCACTTACAGTAGGAATTGGTACGTTAAGTAGAATAGACATAACCGCCATCGTATTAAATACTAAATCGCTTCCCGACGAAATAGGCATTCCGCCTAAAGGTGAACTTTCATGAGGTATAAATGGTGATGCACTCACAAAATGAACACCAAGTGATTTGGCTAGAAGGATATCCTCTGCAATTGAGAGTATGTTTTGTTTCGGTAAACCAACGATATTTCCACCACCAACTTTAAAGCCTAAATCTAATAAATCTCGTGTACACCGCAGTCTTTCACCTAAGCTACAGCCCCGATGTTCTTTGTGTAATGTGTGATTGGCGGTTTCATGTTTTAAGATATATCCGTCGGCACCAGCATTCTTAAGATTCCTATACTCCTCGTGAGACTTGTTGCCTAAACACAAAATTATATCCATGTCAAGTTTTTGCTTAATGATTCCAACAGCTTCTGAGACAATGTCAGTTGTAAACTCATTCTCTCCAGACTGCAGAAGTAAGATTCTAATGTCATTGCGATGAATAATTGCGGCGGCATCAACGATCTCTTCTGTCGACATTAAATATCTGGGCAAAGAACAATTGCAGTGTCTCATCCCACAATAATTGCAATTCCTATTGCACATATTTGATATTTCTATAACACCTCTAATAAATACATTATCACAATATTTATTTTCTCTGCCGCTCCTGGCACGCCTAAAGAGTTCCTTTTGGTCATTGCCTTGGCTTTTTAATAACATTGAAATTTCTGATATCATTATCGTTTTTTTTCACAAAATCAAAACAGTAGCAAAATAGCAAAAAACACAAACAATAGAATTGTGTTTAATGAAAGTAGTATATGATGAGGCTTAAATTTATAATTTTGCCGGGAATTTGAGTAACCAACTCGCTCGAAACGTCTAACGCACTCTCGAAGTTCATGGTATCTCCGATCTGTATAAAACACCCAATAGTTCACAAAGACATTTAAAGCAATAACTGGAACAAACATTATCGCACGTAAGTAAGGGATTACATTTACATCCAGATTCATACTGGCTAGGCTTATACTCCCAACAATTAAACCAAGCATAATAGTACTATACCATCGTTGCATTTCCATGGATTTGTCTCTATAAAATCTCATCTCAGTATGTAGTTCTGCGTAAATGGTGTCTTGAGACAAACTTGCAGATTTATCCTGATCACTTACAATGTCTGCCATGTTCATTTTAATCCAAACCTTTCCATTACTCTTCTTCAAGTGGTGTTTCTTTAAGTTGCTCTTCTATAATCTTTTCTTTTAAGACTTGTTTCCAATAACTTAAAAAAGCAGCTTTATGGCGTTTTATTGTGATTATATCTTCAGAATAATATCCTGTGGGGGCATTTCCTTGCCCATCATCCTTTGAGGCAACAAATGAAATTACAAAGGAATTTGTCACTATGAATCGTGTAAGACCAATTTCTTTGCATCTGAATATCATAGACTTGTCTGGATTTTCTACTAGATCCGGTACCTCCCAGTTAAATCCCCCCTTTTCACTGGGAACGCTTGTAAAAAAGGCTCTTTTAATCTGCATGTCTTCCGGCATCTGAGCTTTGTAAAACAAAGGAGTTTTTACATACTCGGTGCTAGGAGCATCGTATTCATTTAAATATCTGAAGAAAAGATCATTTCCGTCACAAACACAATAGTCTGGATCTAGCGTCCATTCGTAATTCGGTCCAATATTCTCACGATCTTGACAGAGAGATGCATAATATTCTCTAGCTTTTTCATATTCATAGACTATTCCTCGGAAGTCTACAGTGTGGGAATGAAGGAAACGCCGAAGAGTAATAGCATATCGCTGAAATTCATCTGGGGCTGAATAATGGCCCGTTGCAATTGTATAATCAAAAACATAATAAAATAGACCTATTGGGTCGGGGAGTCCAGACTTTTTTCGTTCTTCAAGTTCTTGGATTTTTTTAGAAATTCTCAAAAATACCTCTTCCAAACTTTCAACTTCAGTTTCTCTTTGCAAGCGCAAAACAATTGTATTTAGATAAGTGTATGCTGTGAGCCATCCGATAACAGATGTAATAGCGATTCCCTCATTGTGTATTAAATTGACAATATTAAACTTAAGATCAGCGTTACCTGAGCAATTCCATGATGAAATGTACCCCACCAAAACCGCTGTACATTCAATTCCGATGGAAAATAAATAAGCAGTTATCATAAAAGCAAGGGCACCAGTAGCGAAACGGATTTCAGAAAATCTAATAGCAAAATTTTTGAGCCTCCACCAGTAAAGTGCCTCAGAATGTCTGAATTTGATTCCAGGTGTAATTTCCAACTCAAGTCGTCGCCATGCAATGTTCGCAATAGTAAACCATAACGCAGAAGCTAAAAAGATCCCAGTAAACGAAATAATCATTATCTGCACATACTGGTTGTTTTGAGAATCATCAGGGAGACGAAGATGCTGTACTAATAAAGTAACAGTTAATAATATCCACATCCCAAACAAGCTTATCACAAAAAGATGTCTTCTCATTTGTAATTACCTCTAAAATACCTATAAGAATTATAAAAGAGTGGCGGTAAAACCCTTATGCCACTTCATTATCCTATCTGATAATTTAAGGAATATGAAATTAATGCTGTAGCCTATAATTCCAATTAGAAATATGCCTGCATACATCTCTCTAAAATGGAAACTTCTTTCCGAATCAAGAATGTGAAAACCAATTCCATTATTACCTGCGATCATCTCTACTGTAATTGAAAGGATGAGAGATACAGCAAGGCTTATACGCATACCAGTGATAAAATGGGGAGAGGCAGCTGGTATTACTATTGAAGATAGAAACCGCCATTTAGAAAGATCAAAGGTTTTGCCGGTTTCGATTAAAACAGGATCAATGCTTCGAACGCCATCAAGACTGTTGATTAGAACGGGCCATAGACATGCATAGACTACAATAAAGATTTTCATGCTGTCGCCTATTCCTAAGAATAAAATTGCAATGGGTATTATAGCGGCAGAGGGTATGGGACGTAACATTTCTGTCAAAGGTTCTAATAAATAGTAAATTTTCTTGGACCTTCCCATTAAAATTCCAACAGGAATACCAATGGCGCATGCGATGAAATAACCAAGGAAACAGCGTAATAGTGTAGAGGTAATATTCTTCCATGTTTCCATAGCAAAAATCATCTTGCCAAGAGTGCCAAGGATTTTTGAAAAGGGTGGAAAGAATACGGGGTTAACAACGGAAGCCCTTGAAACACATTCCCATAATAATAACAAGCCGATCACCAAGAAGTATCCACTTAGTTTGCTTTTAGTAACTGGAATTTTATGCATTATCACCTCGTCCAAGAAGCTTACTGATTTCTTCCCTGTATTGCCCAAACATAGGAGTGTTTTTCGTTTGTATCTGGTGTCTGGGCCGTTCCAAATCTATGTTTATGATATCTAAAACTTGAGATGGCCTCGGAGAAAGAGCAACCACTTTATCGGAAAGATAAATGGCTTCATCAACATCATGTGTTACAAACAAAATTGTAATGCCAAGCTCTTTCCATACTCGGAGCAAGTCATCCTCTAAATTAGCCCTGCTTAGGGCATCCAATGAGCCGAATGGTTCATCCATTAACAATAATTGTGGTTCACATACCAAAGCACGGGCAATAGCAACTCTTTGTTGCATACCTCCAGACAGTTCCCACGGATAACGTGAAGAAAAATCTTTTAGTCCTACAATCTCTAAAATCTTTAAAACCTTATCCTTGATGTCTTTACTTGCCAATCCAATTCTTTCCAAACCAAAAGCAATATTTTGAAAGACTTTTTTCCAAGGGAACAAAGAACGATTATATTCCTGGAAGACAAACATAATATCCGGCCCAGGCGCATCTTCAATGTGTGACACATCAACACTTCCTGAAGTTGGTGAAATCAGGCTGGCAATAATCTTCAACAGAGTTGTCTTGCCGCATCCAGAAGGACCAACGATGCTTATAAAATCACCACGTGGGATCTTTAGGGATATATACTGTAAGGCTTTAACTGGTTGCGAGTCATCTGAGTGATATATCTTACTTACAGCTTCGACATTAAGAATAAATGTATTAGTGTTGTCCATATACAATCTCTTCTGCGATAATCTTTTCTTTTATCAAGCCGCGCTGTAGCATACGGTCAACAAGGCTCTGCAACTCGGTAGAATTAGTTTCTGCTGAAAAAGTAGGCAACCCAACCGTGCGGAGTTCTTCCACGGTTAATTTCGTATACTCGGCAATAATTTCCTTGGTTTCATCCGGTTGAGTTAAACAAAATTCTGTCGCTTTTCTGAAAGCAGTTCTAAAACGGTCCACGAGTTTTGGGTTTTCATCAATCCACTCTTTTCGGGCTACATAACAGGCTATTGGTATCCTGTCGTACATTGCTAAGAAATTATGCGTGAGAACACGCAAATTTCCATGCTGTACTGCTCTGGTAACAAATGGTTCAATAGCACATGCAGCACCGACTTCTCCAGAATCGACAACTGTCTCCATCCTTGGAAATGGTATTTCTGTTATTTTGATTTGATCTTCTTTTACTCCATGCTTTTCAAGTAACTCCTGCAAAATCATGTGATCAATATTTCTTCGCCCATTTAATGCAATTGTCTTACCAGCAAGATCTGCTACATTCTCAATTGAACTATTTTTTTTGACAAGGATAGCATGTTCAGGATGCTCTTTGTCCTCCACAGCGCCGCCTGTAATTGCCATTAATTGAACACCACCGGCATTAGCAAGCACAAGTGGAACGTAGCTTGAAAGTCCTATTTCAACACTTTCAACACCAACTGCTTCTAAAATTCTGGCTCCGCTACCGAGCTGTTCCAATTTTATTTCGATACCTTGTTCATCAAAGTATCCTTTGTCGATAGCCACATAAATTTGTGCAGCATCAGCTATTGGAGCATATCCTAAGCGAAGTGTTATCTTTTCTGGTTTTCTTCGACTACAGTTAATAACTGTTAATGGCAATAGAACCAACAAACAGAGCAAAAGTAATCTATTTATTCTTGACATATTGCACTCCTTTATCTGTTATATATTCTCAATTCTTGCGCTAGACGCATGACATTATTTTCAAGACATCCGAAACCAGCAAGTCTCTCAAGAGGAACTTCTTTCATTTGTTTAGTTAAAACCTTATATATCTCTGAAAATGTAACCTTGGAATAATGTTCTAATGAGAGCAGTAAAAGTCGTTCGTATTCGATATCATCATCCTGAAGTAGGGAGCGTTTTCCCATATCATTATACTGATTCACAACATCATTATTTCTTGACAAACGATTAAACCAGACCGTGCCTGCCAAGGGAAGGGCGAGAGAAAAAAGAACCCTTTTGATATTGTGATACCTTTTAACTAAGTATTGAGCAAAGCGTGAGGATTCTTGAACAGAATTATACGTTTCGCCTGGCAATCCAAAGAGAAAAGGCAAGAAAACCCTAATGTTGTTTTTCTCTAATAAAGATATGGTATTTTCTATCGCGGTCGTGTCGTAACTTTTATTTGCCTGCCCCAAAACATCGGAGTTGATGCTTTCTACTCCAATAAAAACCTCTTCTACACCAAGTTCTGTAAAAATACGAATATTATGTTCATTCAGTGAATCTGGTGTTGCATAATTCCTAAAGCGAACATTTAGATTCCTCGGTTTTGCTTTCAAGAATTGTTCAGGATAATCATAAACTGCGAATGAATCACCAGTCTCGAAAAAGTAATCAATTCCATAGTGCTCATACAAGAATGCAATCTGCCTCCAAGCCTTTTCAGGATTCATCATTCGTAATTTTCGTTCTGGCATGCTGCAATAAATACAAGGCCCTTTTTTTTCAGCTTTAAGACAACCTCTTATTGATGATATAGGCACAGGTGTTAAGCCCAGATTTTTTCTACCGTTGCTTCTATACTTTTCTATATCCGACTTCATTAGATGACTGAAATCAAAGATAGGTTGTTCGTCGAGGTTTATGCATACTTGCCCTGAGAAACGTATCTCTCCACTAGTTTGGCGGTACCAAACGTTAGACGTTTGCTCAGTAGGCAAGCCTGTGATAAGGGCGGCAATTGCATGTTCTCCGTCACCATATACCACAAAATCTACTTCAGAATGCTTTTGTAATATCTTGGGTGCTAGATTAGAAGCATTTGGGCCGCCTAACACAACTGTGGCATCCCGGTGTGTTTCCTTGAACGATTTGGCTATTTTAATGGCGTTTCGATGATTGATAAACCAATCCGATATACCTATCAAATCACCATCAAGGCAAGATATGATTTCTTCCACAGACATTAAATTGCCATCAAAAACTTCAATTTTTGTACCCGGACAATTTAACTCAATATACTTTGCAAGCATTTCTAATCCGCTAGGAGGTGGATAACTAGTATATCCTGTCCGTAGATCGCAATATTGCCCATCATTTGGTGGATGTATAAGCTGAATTTTATTTTTAATAGTTTTCATGTAATAAAGTTAATTCAAAATGCTCTAATTTGCAACAGCAAAACAGCACCCCTTATCCTCAATAACAATACTCTTTTTCACTACTATCCGGTTGATTGGTGTTTTGCACCTTACTTAATCATCGTTCGATAGTTCGAGGAGGTTGTGGGTTTGGAGGGTCACACCGATATTGTACTCTGCGAGCAGGGCTACGAGTTCTTCTCCGTTCATTAGGGCTACCGGCACGGCGTCCGGGCGAAGGGCTTCGGTCTTTGCGCCGGGGCTGAAATCGCTGGTTGTGATGATCAGACCCTGCTCATGAGCGCCGAGGCTACCGCGAACCTGCTGGACTATCGGCTTTTGAATGTTATTGCCCTTCTTCCATCGCTTCGCCTGGACCGCCATGCGAATCTTGATTACCTCTCCCACCACAAGCAGGCCACGAACATCAATACCTCCGTCGTTACTCCTCTTGGTTACCTCTATCTCCTCAAAGCCTATCTCCGCAAGGAGTTGACCGATGAGTTCTTCAAATTCCGTGGGCTTTAATGTAAACAGGCTTTTGTGCAGTTTTTGACAGACTTCGCGATTGTGTTTTTCGATTTCAAAGACAAGACCTCTGCCCATCCACTGGGATAGCGAGACGTAGCCTTTGCCGTGCTGGACGAAACGAGGCTGCTTGCCGCGCTTCCTGCTGCGGTTGATTTCGGTGAGTATCTGGGCGTACATCGTTGCTTCCGGCGTCTTCCCCTCGGTATTGAGCAAGTTAAGGTCGAGTGCCTTTTCGGTGATGGCCCGGTAGTGCATGGGTTTTCTATCACCGAATTGTGCCAAAATCTTTTCAGCGGCGTTGGTGAAAGAAAGCGTTTTGGTCTTGGTCTTTGGCGATTTAGCCTTTTTCGGGGCGGGAGTAGGGAAGGCTCCTAGGTCGCGGAGGCCATAGGTCCGGGGCGCTACGCGAACGAAGGGAGAGGTATTCGGATTGTGTTTTATGTCGCTTGCAATCTGGGCTTCGACTGTGGCTGCGGGGGTCTTGCCGGAGGTCTGCCACAGACCACGGGAAAGAATCATCTCGGTGATAGCCTTGGTATGAAGCGGCTTGGCTTCTGCTTGTAAGACTTGTATAACAGCTTCTTTGACCGTCATTTGTGGCTCCTGTAGCCCAATAGTCAACTATCGGAATATGGTAATGGGATAAAAACGGGGTGTCAAGGGAGATTCTCACGATTTCGGTCAGGGTAGCGATTTTGTGTCTGAGCGTTTTAATTATTCCAATACAATTTAAGCTAATTTAATGGCTGGCTGTCCCTATATTTCGTTGCCATTTTAAATTCCTTTCAAAATGTAACCTCTATTGGTTTCTCCCCGCACGGTGCGGAAGATTTTTACGTTCCTTTAAGCGCCTTATTGTGATGGCTCTTCTCGATATCTCTCATATTCCGTCAAATACAATCGTTCCGATTCATCTGTGTACTCCTTTCTTCTCTTTTTAAGCTCTTGCAGTTTCTCGACTATACTTTTGTAGATAATCTGATGTGCTTTATTCTTGAGATCATCATCGTTGTACTCATCAAATTCCACCTCCTGATTCATATCAAGCGTCAGACTTACTAGCCTTAGAATATCGTCTTTCGTGATCTTGTCTACGGTAGCGAATTTGTCTTGGGTAACGAAATAACATCCTTTATTGTCCTCAATTTTTAATAGCTTCATATCCTTGCCTCCTTTTAATGTAGGTGTCATGGCCCGCCTCAAGTGAGTTCAGCATTACCTCATGATTGTTAATTATTGTACCGTCCAGTGACGTAAGCTTTTGGTCTGTCGGATGACCAGAGTACAACTTGTACACTGGCTTCCCTTCTTTAATTTCTTTACTTGCATACAGTAGGTAATCGGCCCCAACTGAAGCTCCGACTGTACTGTTGTGTGTAACCACGACCACCGGCATTGACTTTGAAATCTCTTTAATGATTTGGTTGACGTCGCTATTGAGAAACAGGTTGTCAAATGAAGACTCCGGCTCATCAATCAGTAAGATTTCATGATTTTGCGCGTCTTTTATTTTTTGCAGCAGCCTAAATTCCGATCGCTCTCCGCCGGACACCTCGGCTCCATCTTTGTTTAGGATTCTGTAGCTTATCTTTGCAAACAATTTGTAGAGTTCGGATGGCGTCACGTTCTCATGATCCAGTAAAGTCTTCAAATAATCATAAGGCTGTTCATATTCCTTAAGAGAGTCTTTGAATGCCCCTTTTCCACCATTTGCTTTTTTTATTTCTCCAGCACCGGCAAATGCACCCTTTTCCGCAACAATTCTGAATTCTTGAATGCTTTCTTCCGAGATTGTTGCTTCTCTCTGCAAGAATTTGACAATCTCTGAAAATCTATCAACTTTCTTCTTGTCGATACTTACGTGATATAAGTCTATATCTTCGACTTGAACCGATGCTGTGTGCATCTTCAGTCTTCCCTTGATGTCACGTATTAACCCGTTAACAAGATTTTTTTTCTTTGTTTCAAATTTCTCTGTCCGGAAAAGTTCGATCAATTCACATGCAAGTTGCTTCATGGAATTAAGATCTATATACTTTTTAATTATATCCCGGTATTTAATATTTTCTATAACCTGACGAACTGAATGAATCAAAGCATTCAACGTATCGTCTTCACTTATTGAGAACGCTGACTCATTAAATAGGGCTGTTTTGGAATATTCATCCTCCCTTTCTGTCTCCTCAGCGGATTTCAAAAGGGTGCTGACATAACTCTCAACTGCTCGTTCATCTCCCTGTAAGTCAATAGTCATAACATTATTCAAAACTGCCTTAAATCCAGACAAATAATCTTCGGTGAACTGGCTTTGATCTTTTTTTAGAGCATTATTAAATTCGCGTTCGTCTGCACCATCGTCTCGCTGCACCAATGAAAACTGTTCGATATACTGTACGTTGTCGTTCAATTTAGCAATCTTATCCAAAGTAAAGGTTTTTCCGGACGATCTTTCGCCAAGAAGGACATTTAATCCCGTCGATAACTTCTGGCCATCTTCAAAGATCTGGAATAGTTCATTTCCTTCGGTTTCAGATAGAGCAACCTTCCCCTTGTCTTGCAGGCATGCTTTAATGGCGTTTAAGGTCAACTCACCACAGTCTATAAAAGTTTGTCTTGTGGGAAGACTGTCCAACTCGTCACATATTCTCGCATCGCTAAATAAAACAGGAATAAGCATTGATTGGGCTTTAGTAGCGCGGATGAATTTCTTGACGCTATCTACCTCACCGGCTGATACGTAACTTGCAATTTGGTTTAAATCTTCAACTTTGATAGACGGCCCTTTTTGGTAATGCGGTATCACCAAATAATCATTTAGATGGCCAAATATTTTTCCAAGCTCATCAACCGAAATGCTGTCTTCAATTTGGTTGATTCTATTGGCGACTAATTTAGCTTTATCTTCGAAATCTTCCAAATTGGCCACGTCGCTGATTATTAATATATGCCCACAGTCTAGACTAATCTCTATTCCCGGAAAAACAACTACTTCGAGGGCTTTCATAATTTGCCTAAACTGAGTACCATCAAATACATTATGATTTGTTACCGCAATGGCATCCAGATTTGTTTCGGAGACGTACTTTTCTAGCTTTTTAAGATTAAAGCTAAAGCTCCCATCCCAGACAGTTGACACTGTATGAATATGTAAGTCGATTTTCTTCAAGGATGCCTCCGATTGCCAAGAGGGCTTAACAAGTATATTGAAAGTTTTTCTTTTTTCTTTTTCTTTTTTGCCATGATTATCCCTCAAATACTTCGGAGTATTTTTAGGGCGTCGGTGATTTCTTTGCCCTTCTTCTCTATCATGTCCAGCAACTTTGCTGGAGGTGGTGGTGGTGGTGGTGGTGCAATATTCGGATTAACCGCTTTCAAGTCGTAAACGGCATTTTCAATCTCTTCGGCCTTTTGTGTTAGTTCCCGCGCCTGCTTCGACAAATCTTTTATCTGCATATCAGCCTGGTCTATTGCCTTTTTGTCACATGGCTTGGCCTTTTTAAGCTCAGCGAGCTTTTCCTTCCACTGTGCAGCCTGCTGCTGAATCTTTCTTGCCTTGTTCTTGATAGGTTCGGCCTGCTTAGCGGCCTTATTTCTTTTATCAGTAATATCAATCGTCCAGCTATATTCGCTGTCTGAGCGTTTTGGCAGGTGTTTGAAAAACTCATCAAAATGAGCCTGAACCAACGGGATTCTCTTCCTGATCTTCAGATGGGACAAATCATAATACCAAATCTTTTCGGTGGACTTGCCCTTAGTGAAAAACAGCAAATCTGTTTTTACGCCAGCACCCGCCGCAGTAAAAACTCCGCCGGGAAGACTGACAATGCACCAGAGGTCGCAATCGTCAAGGAGTTTGCGCTTGGTCTGGACAAAAGCCGTCTCATTGGTTCTAAAGAGCAGTCCCTCATCAAGCACCATTCCGCATCGACCGCCGGGTTTCAAGCTGTCGATGATGTGCTGTAAGAACAATACCTGTGTGGAGCCGGTCTTATAGGCGAATCTCGTCCGGGCATCCTTACCCTCTTTGCCGCCGAATGGTGGATTCGTTATAATCACATCAAACATCCCTGGTGCACTTTGAAACAGCCCCTCATAAGCAGCTGCCCCGGTAAGGGTGTTGCCATGCCAAAGATTCGGCTGATCTATGCCATGCAGTATCAAGTTTGCCAGGGCGATCGGATAGATAAGGTTTTCTTTTTCACGGCCGTAAAAGGTATTGTGCTTTAGGGTGTCAAGCTGACGTGCCGATTTGATCTTTTCATTGTTTCTGCCTGCCATATATTCATAGCTCTGGGCAAGGAAGCCGCCAGTGCCGCAGCAGGGGTCGTAAATCGTATCGCCTATTTTGGGGGCTATCGCTTTTACCAGAGCACGGATCACTTCACGGGGGGTAAAGAACTGGCCGCCATCGTTGCCCTTTTCGCCCATCTTCAAGAGCAGCCCCTCATAGACCTGTGAGAGCGTAAAGACATGGGTGTCATCGACCGTTTCTGAGCTTATCTCGTGGACCTTATCGAGTACATCGAGGAAATTACGCTCGGTATCGACGCGAACACGTTCCACGCCGGAGAGAATCTCGCTAATAACCTTCTGGCGGGGAGAAGCGTTGGGTATATCTTTTAAACCTTTCAAATACGGCAGAAGGTTATTATTAACGAAACCGAAGAACTCGCCCAATGCGCCATCGCAAAGTTCTTTCCGTTTGACTCCATCTGGTGCAGCCCAGTCCTGCCAGCGGTAAGGAGCCTCAAAAGAGGGTTGAAACTCGGCCCTGACTGCCTGGGCCCGCTGCCTTTCGCCTTCTTCCTGCTCATCGAGAATTCGCAAAAACAGTATCCAGGTCAGTTCCGGGACATACTGCAAAGCACCGGCACAGTTACTACGCCGCATAATATCGCAGATTGATTTAATAGCAGAATTGACAGACTGCTGGCCGTTGAATTTCTTGTTATTTTTGGTTTTTGTTTTTTTCTTTGCCATAATTACATATTCTTATCTATTAAATAGATTATCAAGTTTGAACTTAATCCCAAAATCAACATTGCTTCGGGTCTTTTGACTTCTCTATCTTCTCTTACATGTCTAACATACTCTGAACAAAAACCCCATATCTGACCTAAAGCGGTTCCTAGCGGAGGAGGGAAAAGCTCACGATTTTCTTGAAGAATTTCCCCCAACGTCCTGCTATGCTTTTGCTCAATTTCTCTGGCAACCGATTCCAGTGCTCCTATCGAATGCCTGATACTACCGTGCGTATCAGGAGTTGGACGTTTTGCAAGATCATTTCGTGATTCCTTTATTTCACTTTTCGCCCGTTCAAAGCCTTTTTCTGCTAAAACATCTACCGCTTTATGAAAGGTAGCTTCAAATTCATCATCTCCACGAAGCTGAACGATACCATCTTTGAGTTGCCACCCGATATTAAGCCTGACGAAGCCATGATTCATAGATTCTGCAAATATATCATCTTCATCATAGTGGCTCAAAAGGGTTGTTAACTTTTCAATTAAATCATAAATGTTATACCAAGGCGCGTTATAGACTAAATCTGTTGCTTCGTTGTAAACATTAGGATACGGCGTCCAATTGTCTGGATTCTCTCGACATAATAGAACGGAACATATCGCACCTCTTAAAAACGAAGGAGATTTTTGCATGTCATCAATAATAGTTTTTATTATTATGGTACGTAATGATTCCGGAGCTTCTTCATAGATTAGTTTTCCGTCCAAAGGTTTATCGTAACCATGTCTTGCTGAAAAATGTTCATCCATATTCAGAAACCCTAAACTATAATTTCCCCGAAAATGCCTGCTGGAGCAATGATGCTGGCAGCTTGTTTATCAGTTCGAGTTCTTCTTCAATTACGCTGGTTGCTTTTTCCACCGCGGCCATCTGCTTGGTCAAAATCCGAGCAATTCGCTTCTGTTCCGTTATTTCAGGCAAATAGGCCTCATAATTTTCTAAAAAACTTTTTTGAACACCACTTTGTCCTGCGGATCGTTGCGATTGCTCAATTACTGCTTTCTGAATATTAGTTTCCTGTAAAAGAAAATAAAGGAACTCTTTTAATAAGCCGTTTTTAGGAACAGTTTTCATTAAGGCAACATTGTAGGCCCCCGACAAACCACGCAAAATCTGAAAAACGGGTGGACCATATCTGCCAATCATCACATCATCTTCCCTAAAAGACCTCCTAGCGTGCTCTTTTGGTATATATACCTTCGCATCACTTATGCGAAAATCTTGTATCTGCACTAATCGGACATGGTTAGGGGCTGGCTCGTATTTAAAAGTATATTTGGGCGGTTGCATCCCTCCGACAAATTCGCATACTTCACTAAGTTTTTTCTTTGGCCATTGTTTTGCGTTTTTGCTGTTGAACATGGCATTGAGGTAGGAGGCGGGTAGCTTTTCGGCGGCTTCTAATTTTTCCTGACAGGCTTCTTTTGCCTTCACTGCCGCTGCCATCTGCTTGGCCAATATCCCCGCGATCCGCTTCTGCTCCGGTAATGGTGGGAGTGGAATTTTAAGGTTTTCAATATCATTTCTGTTTATTGATTGAAAGGTACTGCCCGTTCCCATTCGGGTAATTTTATCTTCATACAACCGGAAGAAATATAATATAAAAACTCTATCAGTCAATTCTGTGCATCGAATAGCTGCTAAACCTCTACCTATGCAACATTCTATATCGGCAACATTTGTCGGGCCTACTGGCGCTCTGACAGAAAGAAGCATATCGCCCGGTAAAGCAACTTTTTTAGGAGCAACACACCATGTTCTTGCTACTGGATGCAAGTCTGCAAAATCAGCTTTACCTTGAAAGAACGGTAAGCCTTCTGGTTTCTTTCTATATGTTGTACCAAGTGGCGACTGACCAGCTATTACCTCACACACCTCGCCGAGCTTTACCCACTTCCATCCTGTAGGGAGTTTAGTTTTTTCAAATTCGCTATTCATTTAAGTTTTTATTTTGCTCGATTTTGAATTATCTCATTAACACCAATAAAAGCCTTTTTACTGCGGATGACTTCTGCCTGTTTTTCAGCTATAAGCACATCAAAAGCAATCTGGCAATCAAGTACACATCTTAAATCATACCCATCCATCAAAATAACTCTTTCATCACTCTTTCCGGTTAAACTCTGAGTACAATCAGGGCTGAAACCATTTATGGAAACAAAAAGAGCTTTTGTGTCTCCCCCAAATGCGTCTCGAGCCCTATCCCTCAAAACAGAAATGTCGGCGGCAGATGCTTTAGCTTTTCGCCACCGTATTTCAACATAATGCCAATGATGCTCCAGCTTGAAAAGCCCGTCTATTTGTTCACCGGTTCGGCTGAAACTGCCTTTGGAGTCTTGGCAGTAATATTCAAAAATAGCATTCATCAGTTTCTCAAATTCATTTCCACGTTGCTGGGCACCTGGAATAGCGTGAATGCGATCAAATTCATCACGAAACATGTTTAGTTTTGCATGGTCAATCTCATTAATCTGGTTTTGTTGCAAGCGGTCGGAATGCATTTGTTGTTCAGTTTTCTCCTGATGCTTACGATATTCCTGCTGAGACTGATATTGCCTATATGCTTTTTGCAATTCTTTAAGAGAGTCAACCGCTTTGCTTTTCCTGTCAGCTTCGATACTGTGAATGTCTTTCCAATAATACATTTCTGTCAACATTTTGCGGGCGATAGTCCAGCCTTCATCCCCTTTTTTGCCTAATTCATCAAGAACTTTGTGGATTAGCTTTATTGTAGCTTCTTTTCGATTACGCTTTAACTTCAACATTATCGAGGGAGGAACTCCACATTTCTCAAGAAAAGAAAATACATTATTTTTGTACCAGATAACATCTCTGATAGTAATGGCAAGCAAATTGGCTAAATCCTGTGGCAATGTCACGCGGCGAAAATCCTTTCCTTGGTATGGTGCAATATTTCAGCAGGTTTGCCAATAGCCTCAAGGGCTTTGAGACCTCCGGCCCGGACGACTTCGGGTATCTGGAAGATGTGCGGGTTCTCCAGTGATTCGGTGCCGCCTCGGGCAAACTGGGCGGTAAGGGCCTTGAGTGTGGCAGATGTGGCATCGGGCATGGTATTTAGCCAGGTGGAATGTTTATAGGTAAATGCATCAGCGCGGTTGATCCGCGTCTGTGGGGCCAATCCGTAGCCCAATTCGGCCAGGACATCGTAGAGATCGTAATCTGTCATTTCCTCAATCCGCTGGATGACTATTGGCGAATGGCCACTGGTTACGAGTGTATCTATCAGGCTGCGGCGGTTTTGTGGGTCTATCCAGCAGGTTCTAAACTCTTCCAAGTTGGGGAGTTCCTTTATGAGCTTTTCAGCCATTCGCTGTTTATATTGCTCAACCGTTACCGGCAAAGCCTGTCCATCGACATCGGCGAGGATATACCTGCCCTCGTCGGATATATGCACCTCGAAACCATCTACCAGTATAATTGGCTCTGATGGTGGTGGCGGCGGAGGTGGTCCGGGTGTTTCTTTGCGTTTGCGGCGGGTTGTTGTGAAATCTTCACCGAAAAGACGCGTCGCATTAGTATAGTCATAGACGGTGAACATCATTTTGCCGGTCGGCTCATCGATGCGGGTGCCGCGGCCAACCATCTGATAGAAGGCGATGGCGGATTTTACATATTTGAAGAAAACAATGTTTCTTACACAGGGCACATCCACGCCTGTAGTCAGCAGTTCAACGGTCGTGGCGATAAAGTGATGTCTGCTTGCCGCCCTAAAATCGGGCAGGAAATCGTTACCACTGCTTTCGGCGGTGCATTTGAATGCGTATGATTCTTTTCGCTGGTTGGCGTTCTGATGACACCAGTTAGCGTAGAGATTGTTCATCTGGGCAGCAACATCGTCAGCGTGGCGGTCTCTGGCACAGAAGATTATCGTCTTTTGCTCCGGTCCGCCGGATGTGACAAGATAATCGAAAAGGTCGCTACACATCGCCATCACGCGGTCGGGCAAAAGGATTCGGGCCTCGTATTCAGTTTTTTCGTAACGGGCTTTTATCTCATCGGCGGTTATCTTTCTGCCTGTTATGGCGTCTATCGGATTGCGGGCGATAATCTCATCAATGGTAATACCGGTATCATCAAGATTGACACGCCCCTTTTGAATATCGCAGGCGGCCAGGTAGCCATCCTCTATCCCCTGAGCAATATTGTATTCATAGACCGGCTCGCCAAAATATTCCAGGTTGTCTGCGGTCAGTTGGCGGTCGGTCTCGGCTTCTGGCGTGTTTTCCTTGATCTCAAGCTGGCGCGGGGTGGCGGTAAGACCTGTCTGGATCGCATCGGGATTACGTTTAAGCACCTGCGACCACTTGCCCCAGGCCGAGCGATGACATTCATCGATAACGATATGGCTGAAATAATTCTCTGGGTAATGGTGGGTGAGAAAATTACTATCGGCATCATCACGATCCACATCGAGCGTCTGATAGGTGGCGATATGTATCCGGGCGTTTTTGGCATTGTTTGTGCCGTCGGCTTTTTGATATACCGGGGCAGCATCTGAACCAAATATGTTCTGGAATGCACCAAGTCCCTGTTTGCGGAGTTCGTCGCGGTCGCAGATAAAAAGTGCCCTTCTTAATTGCCCGGCATCGGCGATCCTGCGCAATAGGTGTACTGCAATAAAGGTTTTACCGGCTCCGGTGGCCAGCGAAAGCAGGGCGCGATTGCCGCCTTTGGCAATCTTTTCCAAGACCGCCCGGATAGCAGCATCCTGATAATAACGACGCTGGGCCTCACCGCCAACGTATTTGATCAGCAGAGGCTTTGCTCGCTCTGATTTCAGATCGATGCCCAAAGCCTCTTCATAGCGTCGGCGAAGTTCATCCGGGGCGGGAAACTCTGTAAGTGATTTCGGCTGACTGGTTAATCCGGTGAAACGATTGAACTCGACAAACATATGTCCGTTGGAAGAGAAGACAAACGGAACATTAAGACGTTTGCAATCGGCATAAGCCTTGCCCTGTTCCAGACCGTGGCCGGGCGGCAATTCTTCCTTTTTGGCCTCGATCAGGGCTATCGCAACCGGCTGAGTGTCATGGGTAACCTTTATTCGCAGCGTGTAATCGATACGCCCTTTGCGTCGCCGTCTTGGTTTTCCATCTATGATTTCAACGGTCGGGGCGGATTCTTCACGTCGAATCAGGTCTTCGGTCCAGCCACGAGCGTGAATGGCCGGATCAATAAGTTTGGCCCGCGTGTCAGCTTCGTTGTACCCCATATTTTGCCCTCTGAATTTTCGACAAAAGCCTCTAAAGTGCTTCTAATACAGCGTTGTCATTTGGGCTGTCTATTATTCCCGGTAGCTTTTTGGCCATGGCACCTTCTCCCGTAAGCAATTAGAGCAAGAATCAACATGGCGGATAATAAGCGGGAAAGTAGGGCTTGGCAACGAAAATCTTGGACCTGATGGTCTTACAATGCGGGCAGATTGGGTGAAAACGGGTGTCAAGGGGGGATTATGGGTAGGAAAGTTGCCAAACGGGGCGGGTACGGGTAGAATTGCCAGCATGGATAAGGCCGAAATCAAGGAAATCGCAGCCTATATCAAAGATATTGAAAAATCCCTCTATGAATGGGACCATACCCAGACCGCCATGCAGACCGAGTACGCCAAGGTCTATCAGACAATCGAGAGGCTCATGCAAGCTACCTTCAAGACCAAAGACCAGAAGCTAAAGCCTTTTCTTGCTACACTTGAGTTGAAGGCGAGGAAGTGTTTGGATTGCATTGAGAGACGGACGAAGATGAGGAATTGAGGCGGTAGAAGAAATTGCAGCTTATTCCGTGGCGTTCTCGTCTGTGCTGTCGATAGGCGAAGTGATAAAATCAAGAAATTGTTGGCCCAACTTTGTTATAGTCACATTATATTTAACCTTATCATGAAAGTTTGGCATATCTGGAGCATTGGGTGCGATTAAACCACGAGTAAGCAAATCGGCAAAAATCTGGTTATATATATTCTCGTTAAGACTCAAGCCAGGAAATGCCTCCTGTACAGATAGCCTTTTTGTCTCTGCCTTGTCGATAAATACAAGTTCTGTTGTTCCTGTTCTGGTAGGTATAGTTTTCGGCTCAAAATCCCCAAAGAATTTTAACATTTCTAAGTGCCGGGGCATAAAATAGTCAATCCAATTTAGGAACATAAGTTGTAAATCATCCGCTATGGCATTTGGCAGGGCTGCTTTTAAGACAGCGTTTTGAAGGGCTTCTCTTTTTGCTTTCTGGTGATTCGCTATAGCGAGTCGTGAGGCTTGTATTAGCGTGCTTACAAAAGCCTCGTTTCCTTGGAGGTTTTCAATTTTGAAGTCTTCAACTTGGTCCTCTAAGTCCTTGAGTTTTTGTTCGACCGATTCACACCATTTATCACGGCGTTTTTCAAGCGAGGGGGTAATAACCAACGAGAACAGTTCACTGGCTCGCCCCCCAATAGCAGCTTTGACCAAAGCGTGTGCGATATCCCAGCCATCTCGTTTTGGTATTTCAGTAATGTCTTCAGTCATATCCATAATTGTATAGACTTATTTTCAATAAAACCATCAAAAAAACCTATTTCCCCCTTGCAATCTGCTGACGAAAGCCGATAATAGCAACTGCGATGACAATGACAAAACAATTCAAACCGATAAAATCCCGGCAGGGGCGGTCTATCCGCGAGGACGACCACACCTCAACTTGTATCCAATACCTTGTTGTTGTTGTCGCAACCCCCTGCCGACCTTTTTTAGAAAGTGAGGATTAAAATGAGAACATTTCAACCAACATTCAGGAACAAGAAGGGCGACACCCAAAAGGTCAAGAAGTGGTGGATTGAGGTAGTTGACCGGCGAGAGAAGGATTTTCGGAAAATCCTGAGATTCCCTGCGTCCGAAAGCAAAAGCCTGTCGGAAACAATCGGCAGTAACATTCAAAGGCGGATTGACTGTATTGCGTCCGGTGAACCAAGTCCCAAACTGATTGACTACTTTCAGAACTGCACACCGAAAAAGTTACAGGACAAACTTATCGAAGTTGACCTGCTGCCCGCGAACACGAAAGAAATCGACAAACCTTTGCTTGATTATCTTCCGGACTTCCAGAAGACTATTTTTCAGGACAGCAAAAAGAACAGACAAAAGAAAACCACCACCACCGACAAACAGGCGCGCGCAGTTACGGCAAGAGTCAAAAGGCTGATTCGGGATTGTGAATTTACAACGTGGAGGTCCGTATCTGTCGAAAAGGTGAATGACTACATTGAAAGCAGGCCCGGGGGTATGTCACAACAGACGGCGCATTTTTATGTACAATCATTCAGGCGGTTCGCCGGGTGGATGGTCGAACAGGGCTATATCGACAAGGCCCCGAAGATAAACAACGTCCCGACTTCCCAAAACTACGGCAGGGCGTTTGAACTTGACGAGTTCGAGAGGCTACTGGAAGCGGCGCGAACAGGTCCCGAGAGATACGGGTTGACGGGCTATCAAAGATATGTCTTGTACCTATTGGCAGTTGAAACCGGCCTGAGACGAAACGAACTACGAAGCCTGACGGTTGCGGCAGTTGACTTGAAAAACTCTTGTGTGTTCGTCAAAGGCGGTATTGACGGAGCAACAAAGAACAAAGACGAGGCAGTTCAGCACTTCACTCCGGAAACCGGACAGATCTTAAAAGAGTATATCCGGGGGAAGATGCCAAATACTCAACTGTTTAAGATTCAAAACAAAAGTGCGGAAATGATTCAGGCCGATTGTGAAGCCGCTGGGGTTGAAGTTGAGAACCACAAGGGAAAACTCAACCTACATTCCTGTCGGCACACTTGCGGCTCATATCTGGCCGCGAGCGGGGTATCTCCGAAGGTTGTCATGGAGATTATGCGACACCACGATATAAACCTGACCATGTCACGATATACACACCTGCTCAGCGGACAAAAACAAGCCGCCATCAATCAACTACCCAGATTCGGAAAGCCAAAGGCTCAGGAAGAAACAGCATGATAAACGTGGTTATAAAAACTTGTCGTATAACTCGTCGCATTTTGGCGGACTTTTAGGGATTATCATAGACGGCTATGGACAGCCACCCTTTATAACAACTCAAAAACGGCGTTTTCAGCCATTGACGGCTAATGCGGATGTGTACTATTCGATCAACCGAACCGATGACGGCACCGATGATGACAGCACCGATGATGACGGCGCCGATTTGAGGCATTGGTTGATTATGCCAACCAATACGTCTGTTTCGACGGGCTTGGCCACGAATATCTGGCCGTGAACGAAGTTGCCCCGCTGTTCCTGCTGCTCTTTGGAGTACAGGCCGGTGAGGAAGATTACCGGGATTTGGGCGGTCCTGGGGTTTTCCTTGAGGTGGGAAGCGACTATCTCTCCACCCATGCCGGGCATGGACAGGTCGAGTACAATCAGGTCGGGCAAACTCTCTTCGGCCAGTTTCAGGCCGTTTTGCCCGTTGGGCGCCGTCATGACATGAAAATCTTTCCTGGTAAGCGCCCGCTCCAGTGCCGAGAGCAGATTCGGCTCGTCGTCAATAAGTAAAATCTTCTTCTGTTGCATAAGGCTCCGTTCATTAATTTATCGATGCCTTCAAGACACGTTGCAACTGATTAGTCGGCAAACCGGGGGCAATACTGTAATAATAGCGAAAATTTTCCAGATAATAGCGAAAAAACACACACAGGCACGCACAAAGATAATTGAGCCGTCCCGGAGTTGCCAGAAGCGACGGATTTTTGCGGGCATAGTCCGAATAAATCGGGTACAGTTGTCCATCGAACCTTTATGCGTTTCTTTCAGGAATTACGAGTTGCACCGGGCGTTTTTTGTGCTACTATCGCGGCTCTGCAACCGCATGACGCATTATGGCATTACACGGCGGGTTATGACATTTTACCGGAGAGTTGGTATTATGGACAAAAAGACGGTTCGTAGCGGGATTGTTGGTGTGGGTTTTTCGGCTTCGTTCCACTTTGAGGCAATCAAGAAGGTCTATGGCACCAACGTGGAGGTCGCAGGTGTTTTCTCCAGAGGCTCCGGCCAGGAGTACGCAAGTAAACGCGGCATCAGGGTCTTTGACAGTCTTGAAGACATGCTCGACGAGGTTGACGTTGTCCACGTCTGCACGCCGCCGGTCGCACACGAGCAGGTCACAGTGGCGGCATTGAATCGTGACAAGTTCGCGATCGTGGAAAAACCACTGACCGGCTACTTCGGCGACGGCACCGATGAATTCCACGGAGATACGTTTCCGAAACAGGCTGCGCTGGACTTTGCCCTGGCAAGCGTCGAGAGGATGCTGGCTGCCGAGCAAAAAAGCAAAGGCCGAATACTGTATGCCGAGAACTGGGTGTACGCCCCGTCGATCCAGAAGGAAAAAGAGGTGCTGGAAAAGACCGGCGGACAGATACTCTGGATGCACGGTGAAGAGTCCCATTCCGGCTCGCATGCAAGGACCTACGCGTTCTGGAAATTTTCCGGCGGCGGCGCGATGATCGGCAAGGGCTGCCACCCCCTGAGCGCTGCCCTGTACTTGAAACGAGTCGAGGGCAAAAACCGTAACGGCAAAGCGATTCGACCCGCTGCCGTCTCGGCCAGGACACATGCCATTACACGGATGAAAGAGTTCCGCGACGAAGGACACATCCGCACCGACTACCACGATATCGACGATTTTTCCATGATGCACGTGATATTCGAGGACGGCACCGTCGCCGACATCTTCGCCTCTGACATCGTTCTTGGCGGAGTACACAACTGGCTCGAAATCAACGCCAACAACCACCGTGTGATCTGCAACATAAACCCGAATACCGCGATGCAGGCCTACAACCCCGTCGATGCGAACTTCAAAGACATCTACGTTGTGGAAAAGACCGGCACAAAACAGGGCTGGTCCTGCCCGTCGCCTGAGGAGGACTGGTTTACGGGATACACGCAGGAAATCGAGGCGTTCTATCGCACAATCGCCTACGATGAGCCGGTCGAGAGCGACAGCCAACTCGCCGCCGACTGCATATCGACGATTTACAGCGCCTATGTCTCGGCGGAAAAAAGAGGCGAGGAGGTCTCCGTCAAGGCTTTTTAGCCCCCACTCCCCCCCCGATATCCGCGTTCGGCGGTATTATCTGTCGCGTCTCCCACGAGCCGGCGATTTTGCTTGCAATTATTGTCACGGTTCGCTACAGTGCCCCGTTCGTACATACTGTGCGGGGTGTAGCTCAGCTTGGTTAGAGCGCCTGGTTTGGGACCAGGAGGCCGTAGGTTCGAATCCTATCACCCCGATTTTTGCCTTAGAAGCAAAAAATCGGAGAGCAGGAGAGCGGAAAAAGTAGAATAGAGCAAATTACCTGCTGCGCAGACAATACCGTATTTTGATAGCGAAAAAACCTCCACTGCGGTCTATTTTCTACTCTCTACCTTCAAAAAAGAGCCCGGAGAGCAAAATCGGCTGACACCAGTCTTCAACATACTGTCAAATCGGTGAATCAGGAGAGAATTGTGAAGATTGTAGCGGACCGGAATATACAATACTATGTGGATTAAAGCAGCTTTCGGCAGGCGGTTTCCACTGCATCGAGCTTGTTTTGGATAACATCCCAGACAATTTTTAGATTAACACCAAAATATTCGTGAATAAGGATATTCCGCAAGGCTATGATTTTGTACCATTCTATTTCCGCAGTTTTGTCCTTAACTTCGTCAGGCAGAATTCGGGCAGCTTCGCCGATAACTTCAAGATTGCGGATAACGGCATCCTGGGTTTTTCTGTCAGCTTCAAAAGCCTTGTAGTCCATGCCCTTGACGTATTCTCGAATAAAAGTTATCGCTTGTAGTATATCGTCGATCTGTTGTTTATAGTTCCTTGGCATAAATCACTTCCCCTTTAATAACGGATTTAAGACGGGGCTTGACAGTATCGGCGATTACTAAATCGACCTGTCTGCCAAATAGACTCTCCAGATAGAATTTCAAATCCATATAATGGTCAAATGTTGGCTCGATAAAATCGACCAGAATATCAACATCACTTTCACTATCAGCCTCATTGCGGACCAATGAGCCAAAAAGACCTATGCTTCGCACGGAAAAGTTCTGTTTTAATTCCTTTGCCTTCTGATTTAGCTGTTCCAGAATGCCTTCTTGTGTGAACATTCGCTATTTCCTTCTCTGGTTTGATTTTCTATATCAATCATACTCTACTGTCATAAACTACCCCATTGCAATGAAAAAGTAAACTTTTTGACAACGCCTGACATCTAAAGTATGCTACAGACAATAAGGGTTAATAGACCAAAAACGCCTCTGGGGCATAGCTCAGCGGTTATAATGTATGGTTTGGGGCCAGGAGAAAATTGTGAAGATTGTAGCGGACCGGAATATACCGTTTGTCGCTGAATGTTTCAGTTCGATAGGTGACGTGCTGACATGTCCGGGTCGGCAGATGACGCCGGAGCTGGTCGCCGACGCCGACGTGTTGCTGGTGCGAAGCGTCACGAAGGTGGACGAACGATTATTGGACGGCAGCAGCGTAAAATTTGTCGCGACGGCGACCATCGGCATGGAGCATATCGACCGGGAATACCTGGCAGGTGCCGGTATCGGGTTTGCCTCAGCACCCGGCTCAAACGCCAACAGCGTGGCCGAGTGGCTGGTGGCGGCGCTGCTGGCCCTGGGCAAAAAACATAAATTCGACCTGAAAGGCAAAAGCATCGGCATCGTCGGAGTCGGCAATGTCGGAGAACGTGTCGAAAAAAAATGTCGCGCACTGGGCATGGACGTCGTGCTGAACGACCCACCCCTGGCACGGCAAAGCGGCGATGAAAAATACCGGCAGCTACGGGATGCCCTGGCCTGCGATTTTGTAACGATGCACACACCCCTGACATCCGAAGGGCCCGACAAAACCCGTCACATGGCGAATGGACGGTTCTTCGAACAGATGAAAAACGACGCGTACTTTATCAACAGTTCCCGCGGCGGTGTCCATGATACCAACGCGTTGAAGTCGGCCATCGCCGACGGTATTATCGCCGGGGCTGTGCTGGACGTATGGGAAAACGAGCCACATATAGACCCGCAGTTGCTGTTAAAGGCCCAGTTGAGCACCCCGCACATCGCAGGCTATTCGTTCGACGGTAAGGTCGCCGGCATGATTATGATTTACCAGGCTGTGTGCAGCCATTTCGGGGTTGCCACGACACGCAGCATCGTCGATTTTCTGCCCGCGCCCGACGTGCCGGAGATACGAATCGACGGGCCGGTCACCGACCGTCAGCAGGCGATTCACGATGCGGTCCAGCAGGTCTATGTAATCAACCGGGACGATTTTAATATGCGGGAGATATTGATCGTCCCCGCCGAGCAGCGACCCGGCTGGTTCGACGACCTGCGGAAAAATTATCCCGTGCGAAGGGAGTTTCAAAATACCAGAGTAACCGTCCCGCCGGGTCAAAAAGAACTGACCGAAATACTGGCGGGAATCGGCTTTACAGTCAATCGTTAGAAATCTCTGAAAAACTCCGGCCATTGCGGGTGGTGACTGACAAAAATTATTGAACCCCTTTGGGGTTTTTCAGAGGTCTCGTTATTCATTGAAAAGGGCGATGCGATGGAATGGCCGTTGGGTCGGCTGGATTTTTCGGCGGGTACGCTGGTGATGGGCATACTGAATGTTACGCCCGATTCATTCAGCGATGGTGGCGCATGGCTGGATAAGGGTGCCGCCGTCGCACATGCCGTCGATATGGTCCGGCAAGGTGCATCGATCATTGATGTTGGCCCCGAATCGTCCCGGCCGGGTTCGGAAAGGGTCCCCACCGCTGAACAGATTCGCCGTGCCATCCCCGTAATCGAATCACTGGTGAAGATGGCGAAGACGGCAGATGTCCCAATCAGCATTGACACGTACAATCCCGAAGTCGCAGCCGCGGCGATTGACGCCGGCGCTTCGATCATCAACGACATCACTGCCCTGGCGGACGATCGCATGGCCAAGCTGGCAGCCGATCGCGGCGTCGCAGTCGTACTAATGCACATGCAGGGCAGCCCGAAAACGATGCAGGCAGAACCGCGGTACGACGACGTAACGGCGGAGGTGCTGGGCTTTCTGCTGGACCGGGCGAAAATGGCGCAGGCCCACGGGATTCCAGCCGAGCGAATCTTCATCGATCCGGGCATCGGCTTCGGCAAGACAACCGCACACAACCTGCAACTGCTCCGTGACGTCGGCAAATTCGTCGCAAGCGGCTATCGCGTACTGGTCGGCGCCAGTCGAAAGCGTTTCATCGGCGAAATCATCGGCCGAGCCGAGCCGGGCGACCGCGCATTCGGCACAGCCGCTGCCACAGCATTGTGCGCCGCAGCGGGAGTCGATATCGTCCGCGTCCATGACGTCGGCGCCATGACAGACGTAGTAAAAATCGCAACGGCAATACGTAAAATATAGGATCGTGTAAACAGAAAGGATGCGGATATGAGACATCAAACAATTCGGCTGGCGGCGATTGCGCTGTGGCTGGTAATCGCCGGTTGTGTGCCGGAGAGCAGTCGATATATTCGGGCGACGGATTCTACAGAGACAATCCGCCTGGCGTGTGTCGGCGACAGCATCACGTACGGGGCCGGTATCCAGGACCGGGAGAATAACCATTATCCGCTGCAACTTGGCAAGATGCTGGGGAACGGGTGGAATACGGCGAATTTCGGTGTCAGCGGGGCAACGCTGCTGCAGAACGGCGACAAACCATATCGCATGGAAGGAGCGTACCGTGGGGCACTGGCGTTTAATCCGCATGTGGTGATAATCATGCTTGGAACAAACGATACGAAGCCGCAGAACTGGAAATACAACGATGATTTTATTGACGACTATAAGGAGCTGATAAAGGACTTTGCGGCGCTGCCGACTCGGCCGAGGATATGGGTCTGTCTGCCTGCCCCGGCGTTTTTGGAACGATGGGGCATCAGCGACGAGGTAATCAGGGAAGGCATAATACCGCGCGTTCGCCGGGTCGCAAAGGAGATGGGGGTAGGGCTGATTGATCTGAATACTCCTTTGCAGGGCAGGGGCGAGTTGTTTTCGGATAAAATCCACCCGACCGCCAAGGGCGCCGGCGTGATGGCAAGAGAGATTTTCCAGGCGATTACGGGCAAAAAACAAACAGCATTCTTTCCGGGCGAAGTCTCCCTGTGGCATGGATTTGTCAGGCATGATTTCGAATACGACGGGCAAAAGTGTATCGTGGTCCTGCCGAAAGATGCGCATCGACAAAAGCCGTGGATATGGCGGGCGCGATTTTTCGGGCATGAACCACAAACAGATCTGGCACTGCTGTCGAAGGGTTTTTTTCTTGTGTATATTGACGTGGCCAGGCTGTACGGCAACAACCGGGCGGTTGGGCACTGGGACGCGTTTTACGAATATCTGACGAAAGAGCATGGCTTTGCGAAAAAGGCGGCGCTGGAAGGGATGAGCCGGGGCGGTTTGATCATCTATAACTGGGCAGCGGCCAATCCCGAAAAGGTGGCATGCATCTATGCCGACGCGCCGGTCTGCGATATTTCCAGCTGGCCCGGCGGCAAAGGCAGCGGCCAGAGCAACGAAAAGAACTGGCAGCAATGTATGGAAGCATACGGGCTGAAAGATGACCTGACCGATGCAGACCAGGCCGATGAGTTCAAGGGCAATCCAATCGATAAGCTGGAACCGATCGCGGGGGCTGAGATTCCTCTGCTGCACATATGCGGCCAAGTCGACCAGATTGTGCCGCCCAGTGAGAACACAGACGTGCTCGCAAAACGGTATAAGGCGCTTGGCGGCAGCATCCGCGTAATCCACAAGAAAGGCGTAGGCCACCATCCGCACAGCATGACCGAGCCGGGGGTGATAGTGAACTTCATATTACAGCATACCATCGGGGACAGTGACCATGTCGCGGTGCGGAACGATATGCAGGCGTCACTGGAACAGTTCGCGAACAAGAAACGCGGGCGGGTGGCGTTTATCGGCGGGTCGATTACGAAGATGGAAGGATATCGGCCGATGGTGTGCGCAGCGATGAAGGAGATGTTTCCCGATACGCGGTTTGATTTTATCAACGCCGGGATATCATCGACGTGTTCGACGACGGGGGCGTTTCGGCTGGCAGAACATGTACTGAGCAGCGGCAGCGTGGATTTGCTGTTCGTCGAGTTTGCCGTCAATGACAACCAGGACGCGGCCCATAGCCGACAGGAGTGCATCCGGGGTATGGAGGGGATTGTGCGACGCGCCCGAGACGAGAATCCAAACATGGATATCGTGTTCCTTTACACAGCCAACGAAGAATATATCCGGGCATTTCAGGCAGGAGAGATGCCGCATGAGATCGCCGCGCATGAAGAGGTGGCTCGGTATTACGGGCTGTGTTCGATCAATCTGGCCGGGGACGTGGCCGAGAGGATCAAAGCTGGAGAATTCGACTGGGACAGATTCGGCGGGACGCATCCCGGGCCGCTGGGCAATTCACTGTATGCCGAAGACATTAAAAGTCTGTTCAAAACGGTATGGGACAACAACAATGACGGCAACGGAATCATCAGTAGCGGCAGTAGCGGTAACGACGACAGCACAAAGGCCATCGCCTATTCAACGCCTGCCAAACCACTGGACAGGTTCAGCTACGGCAGCGGGCGTATGGTCGGCATTGTCGGCGCCAAGATCGTAAATGGCTGGCGGATTGAAGTGCCGCAGTGGAGCCAACTGAAGGGCACAACGCGACAGCGGTTCGGCAGGGTCGCCATGCTGGTGGCGGAACAGCCCGAAGCGGAGCTTTCATTGCAATTTGAAGGGACCGCGGTGGGTATTTTTGTCGTGGCGGGGCCGGACGCGGGTATCGTGGAATACAGCATTGACGGCGGCGCGTTCCGCCAGGCAGACCTGTATCACCGGTTCAGTGCGGGTCTGCATTATCCGCGGACGATTATGTTCGACGACGAACTGGCAAACGACAAACACAAACTTCTGCTGCGAATGACAAACAGGAAAAACCCGGCGAGCACCGGCACGTCAGTCAGGATAGTAAACTTCGTCGTAAACTAACCCAGCGGCAACGATGCTCAGCACAACTCCGATGCCGGGGCCTTAGCGTACCTCCGGTGCCGGATGCAGGGCGATGAGCCGTGGCCTGTGTGACGGTTCGCTGACCATGCTCCGGTCGAAGACCGCTATCACGCGTCGATGCGCCTTGTTGTCAGTAAACTTGTTGCCCGGATCATCCAAATCATAATGCGGCTGGCCAATACGAATGGCGATGTACGCGGTAAATACATCGCTGCGGACGGTGAAGATATTCGAGACGCACGAGAGTATCCAGTCACGCTCCTCGAAATCGTCGTCAACAGAGGTGTCCTCGTCAGGGACATCATCGCCAGCGGCCGAGTAATCATCGGCAAGCACACGGTTGGGGTCGGCGATGTATTGTTCGAAGCCGAGTTCAGCAACAACATCATCCAACAAATCGGCGATGCTCTTAAATGAATACGGCTCTCCAGTTAACGGATCCAGTCGCCGCCTTTTATCTACGATGTTGTAGGCTAATTCGTCGGCGGACGGGCTCCAGTGTGAATTGGCGGGTATGGCTGCCCGGATGACTTCCCTTGTAGCGGTGTTGATATTGATGCGCCCCGGAAGCCCCGGAGGCGACCCTTGAGGCCGACTCAGGAAACAGACGTACTGCAGAAGCTCCGGCTCGCTGTCAATATCGAATCGGACACCACCCTCGTCGGAAGCCAGGCCTACCTGCGTAGTTATCGCCTCCTGATTCGGGTCGCTTGTAAGCGGATCATTGCCGATCCACAGGACCTTTTCAAAGTCGCCGAGCGTGGAGTATCTCCACACGGGCTCCTTAACCAGTTCGTTCGGCGGGGTCCAGTTGTCCGCCACAGGCATCGCAAAGCCCTTGGCCCCGGGAATGACCAGGTCGTTGTCACTTCCCAGCGTACTTGAGCTACCCTCTCCATAGCCGCTGGCATCGGTAAATTTCCAGCCGCGCGTATCCCGCTCGCTGACGTGTTCGCCGTCAACAAACAACGAGTCAATCTGCCCCTTCACAGTCTGGTCAACGGTAATGAATTGGCCAGCGTTAGCAGGGTCGGGACGCTGGAGCCTGATGACAATGTTTAAGCCGGGGATGTTGAGCAGATCGGCTACGTCAACGGAAATGGAATCGGGTGCTATCCCGTTCCAGTTTTCCGGAGGATCCAAAGGACTTCGGATAATCAGGTAGCCGGGCGCATCCGGGCTTCCGCTGTACACACCGCCATCGGCGGTAGTAAAGGTATGCTCGAATTTTGTGTCGGAGTCGGTACCGCCGATGATCCTCCAGCCCTCAAGTGAGATATCTAGGCCGTCGTACGGATTGCACAGCTCAATGGCGAACTGTTTGAGGCCATTGTCGACGAAGCTGTAGAGCTCCGAGATGAACGGCTGACGCTCGTAGCCATAGACAATGTCATCATCCTCCAGGCCGAACGCGTAGGCGGTGTCGGTGATGTTCAGTGTGTTGCCAGAGACCTCCAATACCATCTGCCTGACAATCTGCTCGGTGATATAAGTAGGTTCATCCAGCGTATTGTTCTGCCTTGTTTGTCCGTAGGACCAGAAAGGCTCGGTAGTGGCTGAGTTATCGATATAATCAATCATGTTGGCGACGATCTGGGCGGACCTTTTGGCGGCGTCATTGAGAGAATAGCTTTGCAGGAAATACGCCCTGAAGGCATAGAGCAAGTGCAGTACCCTTCTTTTGCGGGCTTTGCGGGCTTGTAACATCTCGGCTGGTGTGCCGACTGGTATGTCGGCACAGAAATCGCCAGCGACGCTGACGGCCGAGCCGCCCGACGGCAGGAAATAGTGGGCATACGTGGACGTTTCCAGTGCCCCGTACGAACCCGTTCGCAGATTCCTGTCAAAGCTGTAGAATGTGCAGATGTGCCTGCGGTCATACTTATAGGACAGCGGATTGAGGGGGTTGAGGGGATCGAAGTCAAAGTTTTGCGAGTCCATCCGCCATTTCCACCTGTCGAACAACGTAGGGGTAGGGGATATCCACTGCGTAGGATTAAACGGATCCCTTAAAGGTTCGGCCTCGTCGGTTCGCTGTACTTTAATGGCGATGTAGTCGTTGCCGCCGGAATTGAGTGTAAAGTTGGCGACGTCGTCTCGTTCGAAACGTGCCTCGAACCTACTGGTCAAAAGAAACCTGTTTCGAATCTCCAATTCGTCGGACCTGTCAAACAAGCGGTAGTTGGAGCCGGGATTCTCAATCTTCATTATGGCCCAGTCGTGATAGGCTCTGTTTGAATCGCGACAGGTCCAAAGTGGAGTGATCTGGTCTGTGGCAGGATCTGTCAGGCGCGCCCTGCGGAGGTTGTTCGGATTGTCATCGTTTCGATCCGTGCCGCGGAGGAATCTTTCGTAATCGACGGCGGAGAGGAATCGGCCCGTGCTGTTCGGATCGTTCCGGTTGACGGTGTTCAGATTCAGCATCGCGCAGTTGTCGATGATGCGGACAGCGGCATAGATGGGCTTGCCGCCTCCGGAATGCAGGCCGGGGACCCTGACCCAGATACTATCCCAGACACCGTCACCATCGGCATCGGCGACGAAGCGGCAGAGCTGCGATGAAAGATTCGTATAGGGAACACTGATCCCCACTTCCTCCGACGTTATCGTACCGTCATCTACGGCACCACGAAACAGATTCTCGCCAAGCACCAGTTCGTCGGGCATGGGTACACCGGGGGATATGTCTATGCCATACAGGTCGGTGATGTGGTCCCATGTGTAGCTGTCATCCTGCGCATAGTCAAACGCTCCACGAACAACCAGTGGTTCGATGTCGGCAAGCCATTTGTCGTCGATATCGGCAGAGTCGTAGCCCTCGGCCTCGATTCCACCGGCGACCAGCCTTTTTACGCCGAGAGGCCCCTTTCGATCCGAGCCGAACAGGTCATCGACGAGGACGTTGTTGATGCGTTCTATGACGGATTGTGTGCCGGCGTCCAGGCTGCTGTCTGACCGCAGAGACAGTGTACTCATCTCGTTGAGCCGTGAGACCATCACGAAGAGAATGCCTATCAGGCTCAGCAGCACCGTCAGGACGATTACAAGGATCATCGCCGAGCCTGTTTTGCGTGGTCGAGCCGAAATGTTTGTCATCTTAATCACCATCGGACCTTCCGTCCTCTAAATCCAAACCATCAGTCCAGGTAAACAATATGCGTAAACGTCTTGCCTTCCTTGAAGATGCCACGCGAATCGTACAGCGTAAATGTAAACTTCATCGCACGACCAAAGTAGAGGGGAAACGTTGTAACGTCACCCAGCGGCGGCTGCCAAAACCTGCCCGTAACGGTAAAGTTTGTCTCTCCAAGGATCGGCAGGAAGATGTCGGGGCTCGAGAAGTTACCATTATCGTTGAGGATTTGCGGAACCCACCGCTGCTGCTGCTGATGCCATACCTGTATCCCGAAATCGCCCATGCCCTGACAGAATATCTTACTGAAGGTCTCCGGGACATCTCGGTCAATAGACAGTCCGTCATCGATGCCCTGCGTTGGTTTAAAGCCGTCGTCGAAAACATCGGCCCCTATATCCGTCAGTAGTGTCAGCATGGCCTCTTTGGCATCTGTGGGAAGTTGGAGCCACTGTGCAACGGAGATATTTTCAAACTCCCGATTATTGATGTGGAGAAGCGTAAAGGTATTACCAAGAGTAACTGCATCGGTCGGATTAAGCGGCCACGGATCAGTCGGCGTAATCGGGTCCTGGTCGCCGACAAAATCCTGGTCGGCAGTATAAACGTGCTGGGAACGCATCAATGTGCGATCCGATGGCTCCTGGTTCTGCGCCGTCGTCACCCCCGTGGCACTGATGCGCTCGCCGCCCAGCATATAACAGATTCGTGCGGTATTCGACCAGATTACCTCGCTGTCACCATTGAGATCTAGCTGCGGCAGATAGGTATGGAAATTATCGCCGGAGGCAAAGAACACGATTCGGTCGAGCCGTTCGTATCGGTCGATGGTGCCGTCATCATCATCGTCCACGGCGCGGGGGACCCAGACCAGGAAGATTTCGCCATCCTTCCGCAGGCCATTGAAATCAGAGTCAAGCTGTCCGGTGACGCTGCGGAGCTTCTGCATAATCTCGCCGGTGGCTGTGGCTCGTCGCTGGGCCTTTACCGCCATCCGAAAGATCACAGCCGAGATAGCGAGCATAATCGTCAACAGACCCATCGCCACCAGCAATTCGATTACCGTAAACGCATTGTTCCTCTTTATTGTCACTGTTTCCCTGCGCTCATATTCGACATACTAAAAACGTAACATTTTAGCCATTTGAAGCAGTTTTAAGCATTTTTCGGCATTTTTCGGCAGAAGGCATTTTTGCGATTGTCCGCAGCAGAGCCGACTCCGACGAGCTCGGTCGCGGCCCATTCTCGTCGGCTCAACTGCTCGGTTGGTGTAAATATTATCTTATCAAAGTCACCCCTGCGAAGGCAGGGGTCCATTTTAACATCCCAACGCACCAAGATGAAAGAATGGATGCCTGCCTGCGCAGGCATGACACGGTTAATATTGTCGAATCCCGATTATTGGGATTGTCAGCATTGCCTCATACGGCGAGAATATTATCTAAAAACTCAAAACAGTCTGATAAACGCCGACACACGGGTAACGCCCGCCAACGCTCGGCGGTGTGCCCGTGTCGCTAACCATCGCCGGCGGAACCACCCAGACATTGCGAGGCCCGGACAGTCCGAGTAGAGGGTTGCTGTCGTTAAACTCGAAAAGCCCGTCGTCGCTTTCGTCGGGGGTCTCCGTTCCCACCTTCAGGAGCGTTATGTCCGGCCCATCAACCTCCAAAGCCCTCATCAACTGCCCCGTCACCTCGTCAACCAAAACCGAACCTTCCTTGACGTACTTAACTCGCGCATCGTTGTCAACAATCGTGATTTTGTCCGTAAAACCGAAGGGAACAGTAGTATCGGTCCTTGCAACCCGCACAGGTACCGGCACGGGCCATTCGCTGGCTATCCATCCGTCGTCTGTATCGTATCCGGGGTACTTAGTCAGGTTGACAACGCCAGCCTTACGGCTGACGAAAACGGTGACCTGAACTTCTCTTGAATTCGTCTCGATTCGACGGCATAGCGCGGACCAGTAATACCTGGAAGGTTCGTCGGTTATCGTTGAGGGGTAAATTGCTTCCTGTTTGAGCCGCTCCGACAGGTCAAGACCCATATCAATATAAGCTGCAACCGTGTTCGGATCGACGATACGCCAGTCGAAGCGAACCATAGTGGGGTCATCCACTGGTGGATTGGGCAACTGAGTGGGGTCGATGCCGTATAGCCTGATCTTGGCGATGGCCTCTTTGCTGGCGACCATGCCGATGGTGCGTTCGGTTGACATAGCGGTGAGCTTGACGCCGACGGGGAAGGTGCCTGCGATGAGCATGAAGCCCACCACCAGTATCCCCAGGGCCATCAGCACCTCGGTAAGCGAAAATCCGTTTTGTCGTTCGCGTTTCATGCGCTCTGCTTACTATCGATAATTCACTTCACTTATTATTGACCATCCACTATCTGCCGCTGTCGATAATCTCGCCCGAATGCGGGTTGACATATTTGCGGGAAACTTCGATGTCCTTCAAGTAACCGCTCCAACGTTTCCCCACGGCGACGGCCTCGAAGGCCTTCTTGTCACAGACGACAAAATTGTTTCGACTGCTCTCCTGCCACAGTCCAAACTCTGGATAGTCATCCTGATAAAACAGCCCCTTGTCGATTGCAGGGTCGGTCGTAGAGTTGTCAACATTTGTTTTTGTATTGAAAATGTCATCGGTGCTGCTGTCGCTCGATTTGTACTCACCGTCCCTGTTTCGCACACGAACATCGTGCGTAACGAGTCTGCCCGACTTGGAAAAGACTATCGAAAACGTCATTGTGTCGCGCAGCTTCACCTCGTCTTCGACCTGATCATTATTGATCCGACCATCGGCATTGATAATTTGGTCGATGAAGTCGATGAGCTCGACGACGGTATAATCTTCCTTGCCCCACAGGTCCATGACGATTGTATTGTCGGGCAGTTTTATGGGTCTTCTGTTCGGCACGGCACGGAAGCCGTTTGCAAGTCCGGTTGCGTCATAGTCGTATTCGATAAGAATCATGTACTGCCTGTCGTCTGGGCCGACCTGAAAGCGGACGCCGGCGTATGTCTCGTCACGTGCGGCGATGGCGCGGGAGTTGGCAAGTGCTGTGCCAATCAGCCTGTTGAGGTTGGCTCCGGTCTCGAAGGATTTTACCAGTACCCTGACAGCCGGGACACCGATGGCGAACAACAACACCATAATGCCCGTCACCACCAGCATCTCAACAAGCGTATAACCGGGTTGTATGTGTTTTCTGGTCATTTTCACTGTCGCATAATCGCTAAGCAAAACAGCATGGCACAAAACAGGCAGCTATTTTTCCTGGTCGAAGTTGAATACGTCATCCGGCGTACCGTACAGGCCGTCCAGCCCCGCCGACTGCAATATGAACGACTCGGCACGATAGGGCCTTACAACACGAGCAGGATCGGCAGGATCACCGCTGATGTTCGGATTCTCCGTCGCCGTATAAAACCAGTCCAAGCCGGGGATCATCGTGGGAGCCATCGGGTGTAAAGGCCCATTTCCAAAAGGAGCAGGCAGCATAAAAATCATCAGGTTGTGTTTTACGTTGTAAATGTCGTCGATCCAGTTAGTCGGAAAACTATTGATAATGTCAACATCATGGTCAATTCCTGAGGTGTTTGCCTTGTAATAAAGGATCGGCACACCTGTCATCTTTTTGGTTCGCTGGTGTTTGACCTTGCCGAAAGAATCGGCCAGGACAAAGGTGGTCTCTGGCATGGCCCCGGTGTTTCCGGTGCCGTACAGGTCACCGACTCGAACGGCGTTTGCTGCTTCGTGTTCCAGATAAATACCCGTTCGCTCTCTCAGGTTGGTCTCGTCACTGGCATCGTAGACTAGGTCTCCGCCGCCGGCAGGGTTATCCGTACCATCGCTGGAAAATACGCTATCCGGATGGAAGCCGAGTCCATCAAAGCCGACGATGGCCTCTGCAAGTCTCTGGGCACCGCAATATTTCGAATCCAGAAGATCAATCGCCCTGGCCGAAGGTGGGTAGTCGCCGAAGTCTGTGCTGAAGGCCTCCAGTGCGGTCGAGATGATGTTGAACTGGCCCCTTTGTTTGACGTTCAGGGCGGACTTTTGAACAAGATTAAAAGCAGGCACCAGCAGCGCAAGCAGGACCGCTATTACCGCCATCGTAGTGAGCAGTTCCACAAGGGTAAAACCCTCCGAACGAATATGTCCCGTCCTGGTATTCATTTGTCATTCTCCTACAGAACACGATCTGTTGTATTGTATTATTTTCCGGTTACACCATTTTACCCGGTATAGCTATTCTATCCCGGTCTCGCCATTCTATCCCAGCCGTGCTGTTTTCTCCCGACACCTGGCCGGGTCCGATTTCAAGCCTGTCGCCGTGAGAGGCGCCGGTCAATAGTTAAAATTGGTCACGTCGTCCTTTGTGCCGAAGATACCGTCATAACCGGCGGACATGAGTATGAATGTTTTGGCGTTGTAGGGTCTGTAGTATTCAACTGTGCCGGTCTGCGTCGCCTTGGGATTCGTGATATACTTATAAAAGAACTCCTGGCCCTGGTCGGTAACCGCCGTGTCCGGGTCGATATATGCGGGGTCGAACCTGTGCTCGACAGCAGGGTCCTTGACCGTTCCGAGTTTGAATATCTCCTGATTGTCCAGGTAGTTATAAGTCCATTTCGAGATGTCTGGCTGGCTGGTATCCCTGAAGAATCGCGAGGCGGCGTTTGCCTTGAAATACACGATCGGGTTTCCCACCCAGACACTGCTCCCGCTGGGCAGTGTGATCCTGCGGTGCCGGAAGATATCGACAAAGACAGGTGCCCTCTCTTTGCCGGTGCCCGTACCGGAATAGACCGTTACGGGGTCTACATCATAAAGGTCCGGAAAGACCAGACGGGCGCTTATGTCCTTGATTTCGATATATGGTCCCATGCGTCGATTGAGACTCTTCGGAACGTCGGTATAAAGGTCGGTAACCGCCGGGTCCGGGACGATTGGGTTCCAGTTGGTCTTTGGGTCGAAACCCCTGCCGTCACGCCCGACCATCGCCTCGACGAGGTGTTGTGCGCCGCTGACGAACTTGCCGCCGTCAACCACAGCCGTCGAGTCGGGATAACCATCAAAATCCTTGGCGAACAGCTCCAGGCCGGTCTCCAGGCTGTGCAGGACTGCCTTTTGCTTGAGCTTTTTGGCGGCAATGCTCACCGCACGCAGCCCGGGGGCAATCAACCCCACCAACATGGATATTATCCCGATAACTACGAGCAACTCCAGCAGGGTAAAACCCCCGCGAACTCTGTTTGGCCTTGTATCGTTCATTTTTCTGTGTCCTATTTATTTCTTTTCGCAAACGGCTATTTGCTGCTGACATCGTCGTTATTGTCAAACTCCCCATCAGCCCCTGACGAAACGATCGCCGGAAAGGTCATCGTCGGCTCGTATTCATATCGCAGCGCATTGCCCCACGGGTCGATAAAACGGACCAGGTTAAACGGGGCAGCAGTAGCGTCTGTTGGCTGAAACTGACGGTAAACACCGCTCTTTGGCGATTCCTCAGCGGTCTTCAATGTCTCGCTGATGGCGTCAACAAGCCGTCGGCTATTGGGTACCCTGTTCAGATAATAATACAACGTCTCACTTCGCACAAAATCGTCATGGTCCGGTACATTTGTAATTATCCCGCCGAGATTCGACTCCATGGCCACCTCGTCGTAGGTATAGGTGCCCACTATATCGCGCTTCGCCACCGGGAACGCATCGGTGAAGTCGTGGTACTGCTCTAATGCCGCGACAAGTATCGTTAGGCTGCCCGCTGTGAGCTTTTCCTGTGCCTGCACCCGCAGACGCCTGCCCAGGCCGAGCACCATCGAGAGGAGTACCGCGATAACCGCGATAACCACTAATATCTCGACAAGCGTAAAACCAAAATGTGTGCGTCTCTTCTTCATATCGTATCAGCACATACCACAAACCAGCGACGAGTCGGCGCGCGACGTCCGGGCGTCCCGCGACATATCTCAGCAGACAGAACCCATCGCGGGCAGGATGGGTTACTCGGTTTTATCGAAGTTGGTAATGTCGTCAGCAGTGCCGTACAGGCCGTCCTTACCCGCGGAGATCAGGATATAAGAACCCGCGCGATAGGGCCTCCTGATGCCGGCCGCCTCAAACACCTGGGGATTGACGATCATGTCCTCAAAATCCAGCCAGTCAGTTATAGTATCTCCAAGCGGATGAGGCACCCCCGCCTGGTCCGATGTCTCCATGGTCAACAGGTTTTCATTGTCGCGGTAGTAGTAAATGTCATCCTCGATTCCAGTTCCGACAGTGGAGTCCTGTTGAACATATTGTGTCCGTGCGCGAAAGTAGAGTATCGGCATGCCTGCCTTTTTGCTGCCCGACAGCGCGGTCCTCTTTTTGGCATAGACGTCACAGAGGACGACACTAAACTGATCGAAGGTGCCGACAACATCATATACATCCTGCATCAGAAAGGCGTTGGCGTTTTCCAGCTCGATGAACGGGCCTCCGAACTTGCCGCCGCGTGCCCTGATATTTTCTTCTGCAGTCTGCCAATCTCCTTCAAAAGCACCGGGCTGATAGACCCGGACGTTTGGCTGCTTGACGCCTTTCTTGTCGATGATGGTAGCCAAGCCGTCGGAGCGGAATTCCGATGCCGGGTGAAAGCCGAGGAAGTCCAGACCGACAAGCGCCTCAGCCAGCTTGTTGGCACCGCAATAGGACGCCGGGTCAACCAAAGGCAGGGCCAGAGAGTTTTCATTTGACGGCGGGTAGGCACCGAACTCGACCTTGTAGAGGTCCAGTGCCACCTCGATGCTGTGGAGCTGGGCGCTCTGCTGAATCTGCCTGGAGAAATCCTTGACCATGTTCAGGGCGGGCACGAGCAGACCAATCAGGACAGCGATAACGCTCATGACCGTCAGCAGCTCAACGATAGTGAAGCCCCGCTTTGTTGTTGCGTGTTTCTTCATCAAAACATCCTTTCAAACGAAAAACTTTCAAATGAAAAACATAACATAAATTGCATGGCACAAACCACAATATATTACATCATCACTTCCATGATTGCGATCATCGGAAGGAACATAGCGACAACGATGGTGCCGACCATCAGCCCAAGACCGATGATCATGATCGGCTCCAGCAGTGACATCAGCGAAGAGACCAGCACGTCGGCTTCGTCGTCATAGTTGTTGGCAATTTTTTCGAGCATTTTGTCCATGTCGCCTGTTTCCTCCCCGACGTCGATCATGTTGACGACGATGGAGTCAACCTTTTTGCTCGCCTTCAGCGGGTTGGCAAATGTATCGCCCTGCCGGATGGCATGGTGAATCTTTCCGAGCACAGCGGCATAAACCTCGTTGCCCGATGTTTCCCGGGTTATGTTCAACGCCTCCAATATCGGCACGCCGGCGTTAATCAGCGTTCCCAGCGTCCGGGTCCACCTGCCCACAGCGGTCTTATAGACCAGTTGCTTAACAATGGGGGTGTGCAGCTTGATGGTGTCCATCGCATATCTGCCGTAGTAGAACTGACGGAGAAGCTTGAGTAAAGCTATGAGTACAAACGGCGACAGGGCAACCATCAGGGCGTTGAGACCGTTTCGGGCGATCAGCCAGTCGCTCATATTCAGCAGCTTCTGCGTAAGCCAGGGCAGGGCTGCCTGTCCGTCGGACATATCGCCGAGCACATCGGCAAAGGTCGGGATAATAAAAATCATCAATCCGAGAACAATAGCCAACGCTGCGACCAGGACTGCAACGGGATAGATCATTGCGCTTTTGATCTTGCTCTGGAGCTTCTGGGATTTCTCCATGAAGTCAGCCAGACGCGAAAGGATAATGTCAAGAACACCGCCAACCTCTCCTGCGGCGATCATGTTGACGAACAGACGACTGAAACACTTCGGATGCATGGACATCGCCTCGGACAGCGTCGAACCGCCCTCGATATCGTCCGCAACATAGCCGATGACGCTCCTGAGATTGCCCTTCCTCTGCTGTTCCTCAAGGATTCTCAGTGAACGGAGAATCGCCAGCCCCGCGTCCTGCAGCGTGGACAACTGACGGGCGAACTGGCAGATGGGCTTGATCTGGACCCTGCCGGTTTTCTTGCGACGTTTGGGAGTTGCCTCTTTCCTGGCCTTGATTTTTTTGCCGCCCCCGACGACGCGGACCTTGGTCGGAAACAAACCCTTATTGCGAATCTTGCTGATCGCCTCCTTGTTACTCAGCGCCTCTATCTGCGCCTTTACTTCATTGCCCTCGGCATCCAGTGCTTTATACTGAAATACAGACATCTCAACACCTCCAATCTTCGCCAAAGGTTCCCGTCTCGAACATCAAGGCTGCATCACTGCTCATATCGCATAGCCGCATATCCGTTATCCCTCGGTTATCCCTCGGTTATCTCTCTCGGTTATCCCTTGATCGCCAGCGTCTCACGGGCAACCTCTTCAATGGTCGTAATACCATCGTATATAAATCTAAAGCCGTTTTCGCGAAGCACCGTCATACCACCCTTACGAGCCGCCTCGCGCAGGACCGACGTCGAGGCATTGTTCATGATAAGGTCACGAAGTTCATCGGACATCACCATGACCTCGAATATACCTACCCGACCCTTAAAGCCGGTACTATTGCACATTTCACAGCCTCGGCCATAGTGAAAACGCTTGCCGCCCACGTCCTCGGGGGTCAGCCCGACCTCCATCAGCATCTCTTCGGTAGGCTCATACGGAGTCTTGCAGTTGGTGCATATCTTTCGCACGAGCCGCTGGGCGATAATGCCCTCCAGCGTAGCCGTTATCAGGAACGGCTCCAGCCCAAGGTCAACCAGACGTGCGATAGTGCTGGGAGCGTCATTGGTATGCACCGTTGTGAACACCAGGTGACCGGTCAGCGAGGCCTGGATGGAAATTTCGCCCGTCTCAAGGTCACGGATTTCACCAACCATGACCACATCGGGGTCCTGGCGCAGGATAGACCTGAGACACCTGGCAAATGTAAGCCCGATATCCCGACGCATATGACACTGAATCAGGCCGTCAATGTCGTACTCGACGGGGTCCTCAGTGGTGATTATTTTACGGTCAATCGTATTCAACTCCTTCAACGCCGAATAGAGCGTGGTGGTCTTTCCGCTGCCCGTAGGGCCCGTGACAATGACAATGCCGTTTGGCTTGCGTATCAACTGCCGGATCTTCTCGAGATCAGCCGGGCCAACTCCGAGCATGTCGAGCTTGAGATCGACCTGCTCCCGGTCAAGGACACGAAGCACAACGCTCTCACCGAACATCGTCGGAAGAACGCTCACACGCAAATCGACCGGGCGACCGGCCACTACCAGGGGAATTCTGCCATCCTGCGGCAAACGACGCTCAGCAATGTCCAGCTCCGCCATGACCTTGATACGTGAACTCAGGGCAACGGCGATGTGTTTGGGAGGAGGAACCATCTCGTAAAGCACCCCATCGATACGATATCGCATCTTGAATTCGTTCTCAAACGGCTCAAAATGGATGTCCGAGGCATTGTCGCGAATCGCCTGGAGCAGCACGAGATTAAGGAGTTTCTTAACCGGGTTGCTCTCAGCCAGTTCCTTGAGTTCATCCAGGTCGATACTTTTGTCGCGACCTTCGAATTCAGTAAGAACTTTGTCGCCGGCGATCTCGCCTATCAGGTCGTTAATACTCTCTTCAGATCCACTGTAGTATTCGCTAATGGCCTGTTCGATCGCGTCCGGGTCGGCGACCTTGGCGACGATATTGAAGCCGGTCAGCGTATTCAGGTCATCGGTAGCTCTGAAGTTGTCCGGGCTGTCCAGGGCGACGGTAAGTTCGTTGCGGGCAGAATCAAAGCTTATGGGGACGATTTTGTATGTACGTGCCATCTGGGCGGAAATCTGCTTGATGACCTCAGCGTGGATACTGACTTTGCCAAGGTCCACATACTCCATCCCACGCTGGCCGGCAAGGGCGACCTGAAGGTCTTTCTGGTTGATCAGGCCCTCTTCGATCAGTATCTGCCCCAGCTTGACCTTGCCTCCTTTTTCCTGCTGAATCTGGAGACAGGCGGCAACCTTATCGCGGGTAAGCAGACCCATCTTGATCAGAATACGACCGAGATTTCTGCCCTTCAACTGCTTCACTGGCGGCATTTTAACAGCCATTTTAGTATCTCCCGACTACGTCACCCTTCTATTACATTATACGCGTTCAACGGCCTTTTGGCAAGCCTTTTATGACCTGGACACCTGGCAGATAAGACACTGCGGCAAACTAACCACCCGTTTTTTATCCCCCCATAGCCGACTTTGAGTCCGCCATACTGCTACCTAAACCCGCTTTTTCTCTCAAGAACTGTGTAGGAAGGTCCCCTGCAAATCAATTTTTCGCAGGAAATGCAGTTTTAGCCCCTTTACACATGTAGGACACTTGGCATATAAGACACGTCCGGTGATTTACACAACCCATGCCAGCGGTTTCGTCCGGCCCGCTGCCCCCCCAAACTCGGTTTGGCCCCCCCTAATCCTCGATGGAAGAGCCCAGTATGGGTCCAAAATCATCGGACAGCTTGATATTGGCCGTAACTCCCTTGTGCAATTTTTCGGCCTTGCCGAGAAAATCGGCCGGGTTACGGGCCTTGTCCAAGGACTCCTCCAGTGTTATCATATCCGTTTCGTACAACTCCCAGAGGTGATCATCCAGGAGCTGCATACCCATCTTTTTGCCGATCTGGATGCTGGATTCGATACGATAGACCTTGTTTTCGCGGATCAGGTTGCTTATAGCCGGGCTGACGAGCATGAACTCATAGGCAGCCACACGTCCTTTGGCATTCTTGATCGGGCACAGCGTCTGACTCAGCACGGCGATTAGGTTTGTGCTTAGCTGCACCCGTATCTGCTCCTGCTGATTGACGGGAAACGCGTCGATAATCCGGTTGATCGTACCCTGGCAGCCCGTGGTATGCAATGTACCGAAGACCAGGTGGCCGGTTTCGGCGGCGGTGATGGCCGCCTCCATCGTCTCGAGGTCTCGCAGCTCACCGACGAGGATCACATCCGGGTCCATACGCAGGGATCGCCGAAGGGCCTCGGAGAAGGTGGGCACATCTATGCCGACCTCTCTTTGATTTATGATGGACTTTTTGTGCGTATGATAGTACTCGATTGGCTCTTCAACCGTAATGATGTGCCTGTCCATATTCTCGTTGATATAGTTGATCATGCTGGCCAGCGTGGTGGTTTTGCCGCTGCCGGTAGGCCCGGTAACCAGAAACATTCCACGAGGCCGGCGACACAGAGCTTTACATATCTTGGGCAGGCCAATCTTTTCAAAACTCAACAGCTCCGAGGGTATCAGACGCAGGACCATCGAGATATTGCCTTTCTGTCGAAAGACCGACGTCCTGAATCGGCCGGAATCGCCAAAGGCAAAACCAAAATCGGTGCCACCCTTCTCCTGGAGTTCCTGCTGGTTCTTTTCCGGTGTGACACTTTTCATCAGCGAAACAGTATCGTCCGGTCCGAGGACCTTCGTGTCGAGGGAGCGTAAATGTCCACTTATGCGCAGTACCGGCGGCCTGTCCGTCACGAGATGCAGGTCGGAACCGCCCATCTTGATACAAGCCTCGAGCAATCGGTCAATATGGAGTCTGGCTTCTTTGGCCATATACGATAATACCTCTATACATAAAATTAACCCGCCTGCGATTCGTCCATCACAAGGCCCTCGGCCTGTGTGACCTTGGAGACTTCCTGCGGAGTGGAAAGTCCCCTGAACACCTTAATCCTGCCGTCATAGAGCAGTGTTTTCATACCGCCGGCGATGGCGGCCTTCCTCAATTCACCCGACGGGGCCCGTCTGAACGCCAACTCACGAATCTCGTTATTCATCTCAAGCATCTCGAAAATAGCAATTCGCCCGCGGTACCCGGTTCCCTGGCACTGTGAACAGCCCGCGCCCTTATAGACAGGATGCTTCTTGACGTCTTCGGCCGTAATATTCAACAGTCTCATATAGTGAGGGTCGGGATTTTCATCGACAACCTTACAGCTCTTGCAGATCACCCGCAGCAGACGCTGTCCCATAATTGCCTGGATGGAGCTGGCTACCAGGAAAGGCTTGACTCCCATGTCGATAAGACGGGTGATGGCGCTGGGGGCGTCGTTGGTGTGGAGCGTGCTGAAGACCAGATGGCCTGTCAGTGCGGCCTGGATGGCGATATCAGCCACAATACCGTCACGAATCTCACCGATAAGGATGATATTCGGAGCCTGCCGCAGCATAGACCGCAGGATTTTTTCAAATGTCAGGCCAATTTCCGTACGTACCTGGCACTGGTTGATGCCTGCGACATTGTATTCGACCGGGTCCTCGGCGGTGATAATTTTTTTGTCCGACTTGTTCAATTCCTGCAATGCCGAGTAGAGCGTCGTAGTCTTTCCGCTGCCTGTCGGGCCCGTAACCAGGAAAATGCCGTTGGGGCGTTTGATAATCTGGGTAAACCTTTCGTAGTCCTCCCGCTCGAAACCGATCGCCTGAATACCGATATTGACCGATTCCGGTCGCAAAATACGCAACACAGTGCTTTCGCCGTGATAGGCAGGCAGGGCTGAGACACGGAAATCGATATCCTGTCCGTCGATGCTCCGCTTGATACGGCCATCCTGAGGCAGTCGTCTTTCGCCGATGTCCATGCCAGAGATGATTTTGAGACGCGCCAGCAACGGCGGCTGCATGGACTTGGGTATGTTGTCTCTTTCCACGCAAACGCCGTCGATCCTGTAACGGATGCGGACACGGTCGGCCATTGGTTCGATGTGTATGTCACTGGCCCGCAGCCGCACAGCCTCGTCGATAATAAGATTCACCAGCCGAATGACGGGCCCTTCGTCGTCCTCTTCGGCGTCTGCGACACGGCGGACCTCGGCTTCGATGGTATGGCCTTCCGCGGTCAACTCGGCAGCCGTGGCGTCGATACTGCTCCTGACCTCGTCCATCGTATGCAGGATATGCATGCGAATCTTCGACGGTGCCGCCAGGCAGCACTCTATCTCGGTGTTCAGCCTGAATTGCAGCATATCCATCAGGTCCAGGTCCAGCGGATCGCTGACAATCACCTTGAGCCTGCCGTTTTCCTGTCCCAGGGGCAGCACGAAGTGCTTTTTGATCAGTTCGGAGGGGATAAGCTTCATGATGCTCTGTGGAAATTCTACCTCGTCGAGGTTTACGTACTGGAACCCAAACTGCTTGGCCAGGGCCTGTGTGACTTGGTCCTCGGTGAGCATACCCAGCACAACGAGTGTCTCGCCGAGACGTTTGTTGTCAACCTTTGCCTTCTTGAGGGCCTTTATCAGGCCTGGCTTGTCAACTAACTTCTGGCGATACAGTATTTCACCTAAATGTCTGCGTTTTCCTGCCATAGTTCCGTACTAATTCACTTTCTTAAGATTTCCCCAGAACACCCCCGCTAAACTGTCATTGTACCAGAAATTTCGTCTGAGGTCAATCTCAATCGCCCGATCAATCGCCCAATTCGAGCCTGACCATGTTCAGGGCGGTCAGCCCGGCACGCAAGCGGACGTGCGACCTGGTGGAATTGGAGAATACCTTCCGGACGGTCGTGCATTTGCCGGCAATGTCCACGCTGATAAATACCAGCCCCAGCGGTTTTTGTTCGGTTTGCCCGCCCGGCCCGGCTATACCGGTTATGCCGATCGCAACGTCTGCGCCAGCCCTTTTTCTCGCACAGGTTGCCATGGCCTCGGCGACCTGTTCGCTTACCGCACCATGTCGGGCCAGCAGTTTTTCGTCGATTCCCAGTTCGTCAATCTTGGCCCGGTCGCTGTAGGTGACCCAACCGTGCGTAAAATACCCGCTGGCCCCGGGACTGTCCGTGAGCATCTTGGCGACGAGTCCGCCGGTACAGGATTCAGCGGTGGCGATGGTCTTGCCGGCACTGCCGAGCCTCTCGCCGACGACCTCGGCGATAGTCTGGTCGTCCTGCCCGAAGACCAACTCGCCAAGGAGATTTCTTATTTTATCGGCGTCAGTGCAAATCATCGCCTCGGCACAGGCCCTGTCCGAGGCCCTCGCGACGATATGAAGCGTGACAACACCGACCGAGGCGGTGCAGTTGACCAGGGGACTGCGCCCACGCCGCATCATGTCGCCCAGCATCTGTGCGATGTTCGACTCGCCGGTACCGAAACATCCGATTTTTTTGACGAGCACAATTTTTCCATCCGCTCTTCCATCCACTTTACCATCCGCAAATCGTTCGAGTTGTCCCGCGACATAATCGGAAAACATCCGCTTCATTTCGGAGGGCACACCGGGCATACAGACGAATATCTTATCCTGTCGGTGTGCCAGCATCCCAGGGGCGGTGCCGAGTGAATTGGCAATCGGCTCGGACCCGGCCGGCAGATACGCCTGGACGCGATTGATCGGTGCCATTTCGATATCGCGACCCTTGAAGAACGCTTCTATCTGTTCGACAAGCCCCTGTTGGAATTGCAGCTCGACGCCGAGAAACCGCCCCATCGCCTGACGTGTAATGTCGTCGTCGGTCGGTCCCAGCCCACCGGTGACCAATATCATGTCGGCACAGTCGGCTCCACGCGTCAGAGCAGAAACGATGTCGTCCATTTCGTCCGCGACCACCGAGACGCCGGCGGTCTGTATGCCCATCTCCATGAGCCGGCCAGCCAGCCATGACGCGTTGGTGTCAACGGTCCGCCCGGTCAACAGTTCATTGCCTATGCTGATTATGTATGCCCTGCTCATGGCGGCCTCATGGATTATTTGTAACATTTTAGCCAATTGAAGCAGTTTTCAGAAAGCATTTCTGCGATTGTCCGTATCTGAGCCGACTCCGACGAGCTCGGTCGCGGCCCATTCTCGTCGGCTCAGATACTCAGTTACTATGTATCGTAACATTTTAGCACGTAGGGTGCGTTTTAACGCACCGT
>SDBV01000750.1_pt1 | contig 47013 bp, 31 predicted proteins | sample 2277081 | NCBI WGS metagenome assembly SDBV01 (sample SAMN10402039, study PRJNA504765) | marine sediment metagenome | isolation source: marine sediment core GS10_PC15, 223 cmbsf | place: Arctic Ocean: Southern Knipovich Ridge | collected 2010
CGTGTCGATCAACGACTCGTCATAGCGCCAACTGCTCCCCGTTCCCCGCCGAAGCCCCTCACCCACTTCTGATCACTCATTCCGCGCGCCCACCCAAAAGACGGGTTGGGCGAATACTTACGCCCAATAATTCAGAAGCTGCCGTCAACAAACGAGTTGCGGCGACTCGCGCGTACGCATTTGTCGAACCCGTCATAAGCTGTTTGTAGTGACCGCATTCATGCGGTTCTGTCGCGAAACTGGCCGGTCCGACCCGATGAATCGGGTCACTACAAACGGGGCAAAGCGAAACAACGTCTCGGCCCCACCTGGACACGTTGAAAAGAGGAAACGAAGGAAAGTCGACTCTGAGAGCTCGGCCAGTCACCGGCCCGCCGGGGACCGCTCCCTGGCCGTCTGGCGCACCTCCGCCGACCAGCTCTAGTGTCGCGCACCCCGCCTTGTCGCTCCGCGGATGGCCAGCGGGTCACTGCCGGGCGCGTTCTCCCTCGTAAGGGGCCTCCCCCGCAAGCCGCCGGTTCCGTGGCCACATAGGAGCTTATGAGTCAGTCTGCGACCTTTCCTCAATTGGGGTCGGGATTCGGCGCGCAGATTCCCACAACCAGCAGCGACGAGTCGATGTGTCGCTGGGCATTTGGCGGTGGCCTGGGGGCGTATAATTGATCGAGAAGGGCGCCTTGATTACGATGCCCGGATGTGAACCAGAGGAGCAGATCGATGCCGGTAACGGCAATTCCACAAGGGCAGTGGGAAGCGTTTGCCGACCAGTTCAGCAGGCAGCATCGTGGTTGGTTGGTGACGGTCGAGGCAACCGACTCGCGGTCCTTGAAGCTCAACGCCCGTCAAGCCGGGGCCCCCAGCCGCGTGCTGGCTCACGACGAGGTTCTGCGGGAAGTCGCCCTGGAGCAAGGCGAAACGCCGGGCCAGTTCCGGATCCTGGTGGGCCAGCAGCCGGGTCGTCTGGTACACCGGATTCGCCGTCCCCTCGAGGTGCGCTTTGAGGTAACCGATGACGGAGCCCATCAAGGTCTGTGGATCGACGACGCCGACGGCACAACCACCTGCGTCCGGTTCCGCACGCCGGCCCAGCCTGAAGTACTCGACGGGATTAGCCAGGCAGAGTGGTAGCTGGCCGGCTGCCGCCGATTCCGTCTTGGCCGGACCGGCGTGGAACCCGGCCGAACGGAGAGGATCTGCAGTCTTCTGCGGGAATGCGTCTGGCCGCCAAGCGACGGCGCCTGTCGCAACGCAAGCCGATCAGGAGGATAGTCGTCAACCGATTCCAATAGAGGCAGAGCCATGCGATTCAGAAATCGAACCGAGGCCGGGCAGAAATTGGCGTTGCATTTATTGGCGTACCGTGAGCTGGACGACGTGCTCGTTCTCGGGCTGGTGCGGGGCGGCGTGGCCGTGGCCTTTCCCGTGGCCGACGCCTTGCACGCCGTGCTGGACGTATTTGTTGTCCGCAAGGTCGGTGTTCCCGGCCAACAAGAGTTGGCGATGGGCGCGGTGGCCAGCGGCGGGGTTGTGGTTCGCAATCCAAGGGTGCTGCATGCCCTGGGCGTCTCCGAGAACGTGTTCCAGCAGGCGGCCGCCCGAGAACACGACGAAGTGGTTCGGCGCGAGCAATTCTATCGTCCGCAGCGCCCCGGTGTGGAGCCACGAGGCCGGGCGGTGGTGCTGATCGACGACGGGCTGGCCACGGGGGCCAGCATGCGGGCGGCAGTAGGAGCCGTCCGCCAATGCGAACCTGCCAGCCTCGTCGTTGCCGTCCCCGTTGCGCCGCTCTCGGTTGCCGGGGAGTTTCACGCGATGCTCGACGATTTCATCTGCATCCACGAACACGACGATTTGGACGGCGTGAGCCGATGGTACGAGGACTTCCGCCAAACAACCGACGCCGAAGTCCGTCGGCTGCTCGATGAGTCCGCCCACCTGCATCAGGCCGGCTTCCACGACGCCTGACTACTGCTGCGCCAAGGACGTGGCACGCTGGCCGGGGTAGGCCGCGTTAATCTCGGGCAGCGCTGGCGGCCTTGTGGGAACTGCGGCGAGCGCCGCAAATCGGGACAGGCGCAGAGGATGCATCACAATGTCACTCGTGGGGAGCCCGCCTATTGCCGGCGAAGTGTGAAACCCCTTTGGGGTTTCCGTGTGTTTGACGGCCTCTGATCCCAGGGTGCGCTACGCGACCCTGGGCTTTGTTGTTCAGCCCCTTCGGGGCAATCCTGTGGCGCTAGTCCGAAAGGGTGACTGGCGCAAAGCGAAGCGCTGCCCCCAGAGCGTTCAGCCCGGGGCTTCCCGGCTACCCCGGACGGACCTTGACCTTCGAGGGCGGCCCGATGGTGTCGAGTTTTTCGGCCCACGGTCCTTGACAATCGATTTCAGCCTTGCTAAAAAGAACCACGCGACCCCCGCAATGGGTGGGGCGTTGCCACTCCAGCATTGCTTCGCCGCTGACTTACTCGATGGCAGTTACGATATCCGAACGGTCCAGGAACTCCTGGGCCATAACGACCTCAAAAGGACGATCATATACACCAATGTCCTCAACCGTGAACCGTCTGGCGTTCGCAGTCCCGTCGACGGGCTTGGGGTCCATGGCAGAGGTTCTTATGCTGATCCGCATAACACACCGTGATCAATCATTGCCTACGGCGCAACGGACTGAGGTTCAAAGGATGATCGCAGCCTTCTGGGCGAAGCAACGCCGTGTTATGCGGCCAGAAAACTGAAGGTCCGAATCTTATGCGGGTCCATTCATTGTCAGGCCGCGAGAGACCCCGCGCATGGCACAACTGAGTCGTTGGAGTTCACATGGGGACACTTCCGCAACAGATAGCTGAGAAGTTTCTCGCGAAGCTGTCAGAATCCGCTGATATCGACGCCGAGATGATCGAGAAGCTCCGCACCTTGCTTGCCGCGAAGGGCAAGCTGAAGCCAGACGATCTCGTGAAGGTCTTCTCACCGCCTCCGGAGGAAAATCTCGCGTGATTAAGCTCGAATCGATCCACATCGAGGAAGTCAGAGGAATCCGGAAGCTGGATCTCGATTTCAGAAGGACGACTTTCGCGATCTCGGGTCCGAACGGATCTGGCAAGAGCGGCGTGATCGATGCGATCGAGTTCGGTCTAACTGGCGAGATCAAGAGACTCACGGGAAGCGGTACCAAGGGACTCTCGGTCTCGCAGCACGGACCTCACGTCGACAAGGCGGCGTTCCCGGATGCCGCGTTTGTCGAGCTACGTCTGTTCATTCCCGAGCTGGCGAAATCGGCGAAGATCACGCGAAAGGTGTATTCACCGAAAACGCCAACGATTGAGCCTGCGGACGAAGACGTGAAAGCCGCTCTTGCAGAAGTTGCAGACCATCCTGAGATCACGCTCTCGCGGCGCGAAATCATGCGGTTCATCCTCGTCGAGCCTAGGAAACGCTCGCAGGAGATTCAGAGCCTTCTAAAGCTTGATGAACTCGATCAGGCGCGAAGTGCCCTCAATACAGCACTGAACCGGCTCCAGGGCACTCACCGGGCCGCGACCGCGCAGGCCAGATCGGCTCGAGATGCGCTCCGGCTTCACCTTCAAACCGTGGGGCTCAGCACGGACGATGTGCTTGCGGCTGTCAATAAGCGCCGAGAGACCCTCGACTTGCCCGCCATTGCGACGCTTGATTCGGATACGGAGCTCGATTCAGGGATTACAGACAGCACAAGCACGCCCGAGTTCAACAAGGAATCGGCAATTCATGACCTCAAAGGTTTGTCCGAAGCCGAGGCGAGGCTTCCTGATCTTGGCAAGGCGGAAGCCGCCGCGATCATCAAGGACCTCGTGACGCTGGAGCTAGATCCCGCACTCCTTGGCGCTCTACAGCGCCGTGCGCTGGTCGAGAAGGGTTTGGATCTGATCGACGGCCCGGATTGCCCGCTCTGCGACACCACTTGGGAAGACGAACAGCAGCTTCGCCAGCACCTTAGCGCAAAGCTTGCTAAGTCCGAGCAGGCTCGCGAACTCCAAGACGTACTCGTCCGTAACGGCGGTAAACTGTCGGACGAGGCGACCAAGATCATTGGCCTTCTCGGCCCCGTCCAGAAGCTTGCCCAGGCGGAAGGGCAGGGCGTGGTCGGGCAGCAGCTCTCTGACTGGAAGACGGATCTGCAGGAGCTGAAGCCCAAGCTGACGACTATCGAAGGGCTCATCGGCCTGAAGGACCGCTTGACCGACGCGTGGCCCGAAGCGCCCAAGACGCTGGCCGAGAACCTAAAGACCCTGACTGCCAAGGTGAAAGCAAAGCCGGATCAGAGCGCAACGGTCGCGGCTCAGACCTTCCTGACCAAAGCTCAACTACGGCTCGGGGACTATCGTGTGGCGATGCGGAAGGCGGAAGCAGCGAAAGCATCGTCGGCTTCGGGGAAGGTGGCGTACGAGACCTACTGCAGCGTCCTCGAGAGCGAGTTGAACGCGCTTTACCACGAGGTGCAGGATGATTTCAGCACCTTCTACCGCCAACTCAACGAGGACGACGAGGGCAGTTTCACTGCGAAGTTCACGCCGAGCGAGGGCTCAGTCGACCTGGACGTCAACTTCTACGAGCGTGGTCTCTTTCCGCCCGGAGCATATCACAGCGAAGGTCATCAGGACGGCATGGGCGTCTGCCTGTACTTGGCGTTGATGAAGCGGCTCTTCGGCGACAGCTTTACCTTCGCGCTGCTAGACGACGTAGTTATGTCCGTCGACTCTGGGCACCGGTACGAATTCTGCAAGCTGCTGAAGGCGCAGTTTCCTAACACGCAGTTCATCATGACTACGCATGACCGGCTGTGGGCCGCGCAGATGAGGTCTGCGGGGCTGGTCACGGCAAAGACATCGGTCACTTTCCACGGCTGGACGATCGACACCGGGCCGCTTGTCGAGTCTAACGAAGAGATCTGGGACGAGATCGACGCTGCACTTGCGAAGGGAAAGGTCGAGGTCGCGGCCGCCACGCTTCGTCACCATCTTGAGTACGTTTCCCGCCATCTCGCCGACCAGCTCGGCGCCACTCCCCAGTTCCGCGCGGATGGCGACTATGAACTCGGGGAGCTACTCCCGGGCGTCCTGACGCGTATGAAGAAGCTGCTGGGAAAGGCGGCGCAGGCAGCGCAGTCATGGAGGAACAACGCCAAGAAGGAGGTTGCAGCCGAACGAAAGGAGTCGCTGTCGGCTTCGACTGGTGCCTTCAACGTCGAGCAGTGGGCGGTCAACAAGGCAGTCCACTACAACGCGTGGGCCAACTTCGGCAGGAAGGACTTCGAGCCCGTGGTGGCCGCATTTAAGGAGCTTCTCGCACAGTTTCGTTGCGACACCTGTGGTTCCTGGGTGTACGTCACACCAAAGCGTGGAGACTCGGAGTCTCTGCGTTGTGTCTGCGGCTCGATCAGTCTCAGCCTGAAGCCAAAGCCGAAGTAAGTCAGGTGTTCCAATCGACTCTCTTGAACGCTGGCCTTCTCCATGATCGAATGACATCAGGTATCGTTGAGGAACTCAGAACACCATTTATCGCCCTGGGTACCCTCGACAGATCTTGACCTTCGAGGGTGGCGCAGCCACGGGAGGCACTTGCGGGGCGTCCTCTCCTTGCTTCGCGACCCCGCGACTCCCATCAGCACCACGTTGCGATCGGTGCCGGGGCCGTCTATGATGATGATCCGGACGTTACGCACGCAGCGCATGGGGCTTCAGCGAGGGTGCCAAAATGACCAGACGCACGGCAGTCCTCCTCTGTCTTGTTATCCTTGCATCGGTCGGGGGCAACTCCAACTCACGCGCCGAGCCGCCCGGCACGCCGGTCGACCTGGAGGCCGGCTTTCGCGATCCGCCCAAGGAGGCTCGCCCTTCGGCCTACTGGCTGTGGCTGGGGGGCCACGTCAATCGCCCGCACGTCGAGCGGGAGTTGAAGGCTTTCCACGATGCGGGCGTCCGCGGGCTTTGCATCTTCGATATGGGTGCCCGGGGTGCGCCGAAGGGGATGCCGCCGGCCGGGCCGCCGTTTATGAGTGAGCGGTCGGTCGCAGATATCGCCCATGCGGTGGAAATCGCCGGGCGGCTGGGGATGGACGTGCAGTTGTCGGTGGCCAGCAGTTGGGACATGGGCGGCTCTTGGGTCGAGCCCCGGCACGCCAGCATGGGTCTGTTTCAATCGGAAACCCTGATCGAGGGACCGGCCTTCGTCGACCGGGTCTTGCCCTTTCCCCCGATTCCGCCCCGTGCGCCTCGACGCCCCAACGGCCAGCCGGTCTTCTACAAAAACGTCGCCGTGCTGGCGATTCCCGCCGATCGGCGCCTGCCGGGCTACGACTTCGTCTTCAAGCTCGACTGGCCGCCCGGCTCGTCAAAAGGCACGGGGGGGTCGTTGGACTACGCCGTGCTGCACAACACGCCCAGCGACGACCCGGCAAAATACGGAGACCTTCATCTCTTCACCAAGGACTTCTCCATCGCGATCTCCACCACGACCCCCACCGGCGCTGCATTCCGCGAGGTGTTGCGCGCGTCGCTGAAACCGACCACCGGGCCACAGCGTTTCGACGTGCCGCAGCGTTTCGACACCCCGCCGGTCGATGCCCGATACGTGCGGCTGCGGATCATCAGCGGACACAACGCCCGCTTCGACCGCGTGCAGCTCGGCGAGTTCCAGTTGTTCGACGAGCAGGGAGTCAACGTGGTGGCCTCGCACGTTGCCGACCGCAGCCGCGACGGCGCAGAGCTGCTCGGCTATCCTCCCGCCTTGGGCCGCGATCGGCTCTGGACGGCCGGCAACCTGCACGACGGCAGCACTACCGGCGCGGGCGGTAGCTGGTCCTCGGCCGGCCGGCCGCCGCTGTTGATCGAAGACCCCGAGAAGATCGTCGATCTGACAGATCGCATCGACGCCGACGGCCGGCTTCGATGGAACGCTCCGGCCGGCCGTTGGGCAATCGTACGATACGTGTGCACGAACACCGGCGAGCGCCTGAAGGTGCCCAGTCCGAACTCCGACGGACTGGCGACCGACCATTTCAGCCGCGAAGCGACCCGAACCTTCCTCAACTACCTGATCGACCGGCTCCGATCGAAGTTGGGCCAACTCGACGACACGGCCCTGAAGCAACTCTATCTGGCCAGCTACGAGGTCCGCGGAGCGATCTGGACACCCGACATGACAGGGCAGTTCCGCCGCTACCGCGGCTACGACATCACGCCCTACCTGCCCGTGCTCTCCGGCAGCGTGGTCCGAAGCGATGACGTCACCCGGCGGTTCATCTACGACTACCGCAAGACGCTGGGCGATCTGTTGGTCGACGCCTACTACCGGGCCGCGGTCGATACGGCCCGTGCCGCGGGGCTGGGCATCGAATCGGAGGCCGGCGGTCCGGGTCCGCCCATTCATCAGGTGCCGGTCGATGCACTGAAGGCCCTGGGCGCGATCGACGAGGTCCGCGGAGAGTTTTGGCCCCAGCGGCCCGACGCCGATCGACTTTGGGTCGTCAAGGAAACTGCCTGCGCTGCCCACACCTACGGCAAGCGCCGCGTCCACATGGAGGCATTCACCAGCATGTATCACTGGCAGGACGGCCCCTTTGACCTGAAGCCGTCGGCCGATCGGGCGTTTTGCGAGGGGATGAACCACGTCGTCTGGCACACCGGCTCGCACCAGCCCCCCGAGTCGGGCCTGCCCGGCTGGGTCTACGGGGCCGGGACGCACCTGAACACGAATCTCGTCTGGTGGCCCAAGGCCAAGCCGTTTATCGACTACTTGTCGCGATGCTCATTCCTGTTGCAGCAGGGGCATTTCGTGGCCGACGTGTGCTACTACTACGGAGACCAGGGCTACAACTTCGTGCCGCCGAAGCACGTCGACCCCTCGCTCGGATACGGCCACGACTATGACGTCGCCAACGCGGAGGTGGTGCTGAACCGGATGAGCGTACGCGACGGGCGGATCACCCTGCCCGATGGCATGCGGTACGAACTGCTGGTTCTGCCCGACCGGGAAGACGTCGACATCGACATCGACATCGCCGTCCTGCGGAAAATTGAACGACTGGTCGACGCCGGGGCAACCGTGGTGGGGCCCAAGCCGAGCCGCTGCAACGGACTGACGGACTATCCGGCCCGGGATCGGCAAGTCAAACGGCTCGCCGACGCGTTGTGGGGCGACTGCGACGGCAAGAACATCGTAGAGCATCGCCACGGCAACGGGAGAATCGTGTGGGGCCGGCCCCTGCGGGAGGTCCTCTTGGAGCGAGGGATCGGGCCCGATTTCCGCTTCGTCAGTGAGAAAGAGGGTACGGACCTGGATTTCATTCATCGTCGCACCGCGGAGGCCGATATCTATTTCGTCAGCAACAAGAACATGCGGTGGGAGTCCATCGACGCCTATTTTCGCGTCTCCGGCAAGGCCCCCTCCGCCAAGGTGCCCGAGCTTTGGCTGCCCGACTCGGGAAAGATCGTCCCACGGCCGGCGTACGAACAAACGCCCAATGGCGCCCGTGTTCCCTTGCAATTTCCACCGGCCGGTTCGCTGTTTGTCGTGTTCCGCAAATCAAACGGCGGACGCGATGGGCCACGTGGCCAAACTGCCCGAATCGAAGCAGTTGAAGCCCCTGCCGCGATAAAACTGGCCGGGCCGTGGACGGTCCGTTTCCCCGACGGCTGGGGAGCGCCGGATAGTGTGAAACTGACGGCCTTGAAATCCTGGACGGAGCACGAAAACCCGGGCATTCGCTACTTCTCCGGCACTGCCCGCTACGAGACGGAGTTTGAAATCCCCAGAGAGTGGTTGCAGAAAGAGAGCAGACTACTGCTCGATCTCGGCCGGCTCTGGGCGGTCGGCGAAGTCTGGCTCAACGGCAAGCCGTTGGGCATCGTCTGGAAACCACCCTATCGCCTCGAAGTAAGCAAGGCCGCGCGCCCCGGCCGCAACCGCCTCGAAATCGAAGTCGCCAACACCTGGTCGAACCGCCTGGTCGGCGACGCCCGTTCGCCGCAGAAAGAGCGCTATTGTCGAACGAATATCACCGGCTCCGGCACTCCACGAAAGCCGTGGCGCGACGTTCCGCTGCACGAGTCGGGCCTGTTGGGGCCGGTCCGGCTTATTTTGGCAGTCGAAAAGACGATTCGATTGAGCGAATAGGGATCATTGAGGAGGATGATGCTGTGACCCGTTAGCCCCAATACCGTTGAATTAAGGAGGAAGCTGGCGTCAACACAGTGGCACCGGCGTCTCGCCGGTGGGACGGAACTCATGGCATCGCTTCCACTTATATCCCACCGGCGAGACGCCGGTGCCACTTGATCCTGCTTGATATTACACTTGATTCAACGGTATTGCCGTTAGCCCACGGGGGAGGAAGACCATGCGAGCTTGCTACGTTGCTCTCACAATCCTGACGCTTGTATCCGTCGGGCCCGGCGCTGCGCTGTCCGGCGAGGCAGTCACCCAGACGCGAGATACCGCCACCCAATACGGAGTCACCTGGACCTTTGCCACGCGCGTGCCGGCCGGAGATCACGTCGAGCACAAACAGCGATGCGCCTATCACCGCAACTAACATCCAGCGCGATACGCTGGAGCACAGCCCCGCTTCGGAATTGCGCGACACCGTCGCGTGGTTTTCCTGCTGGGGGACCACTGCGCTGTCTTGTTGCCCCTGTTGTTTCGGCCGCCATGGCCCGGAACTGACCGGCAGAGCGCCTTGCTCGATGGCGACCACCTCCTTTGACGCCAGACGCCGGCCGGACAGCTCCGAGGCGATCATCCGGATCATCAGCCGGTTGAGATGTTCGACCTGGTAGTCGGGCACGTGCGGCTTGGCGTGAAGATTGCCCACGCCGGAATGGTCGGTCAGAAAGAGGTACTTGCCCTGGGTCAGAAAGGCCACCACTCGCATGATAAATTCGGCCTTCATCTGCACGCCGCTGGCGGCCGTCGGGAGGGTGATGTGATGGCCCCTGGGACGATGCACGCCGGTTTGCGAATTGACGCGGAAGTCCGCTGGCGTGAGGATTGCCCACCAGATGCCGCCTGCTGACATCTGGCGGACCAGCATGCTGGGCAGTGCCCACCCTGCACCGATCATCAATAAACGGCCCCGGCCCGCTTTCCGCTTGGTGCAAATTCGGTTATGTTCGTATGGTTGGTCCCCTGCCTGGCAATTTGCATCAGAGCGGGGGGCCGGGACGATCACCTCGATCTGAACTGATCCAGCACCATCCGAAGGAGACTAGAATGGAGATCAACCGACGCAACCTGTTGACCGGCGGTGCCGCCGCCGCCACGTTTCCCCTGTTGGGCGGCCAGATTCTTGCCGCGGAAAAACCACACCGCGACCTCCCCAAGGACGCCGTTGTCCTGGTCGCCCAGGTAAAGGCCAAGAAAGGCGAAGAGGACACCGTCAAGGAAGCGCTCTCCTCGATGGTCGAGCCCACCCGCAAGGAAAAGGGTTGCATCCACTACATCCTCCACCAGGCGACCGGCGATAAGACCGCGTTCATGTTCTACGAAGTCTGGGCCAGCCGCAAGGCCTTAAAGCAACACGGGCAGACTCCCCACATGAAGGCCCTGGGTGGAAAACTCAAAGGTCTCACCGAGAAGGGCGGCGGCGTCACCTTCTACAAACTGGTCGAGTAACACTGCAGCGCAGCGTCCCATTCAGCCGCCGGGCTTGCCCCGCACGAAAGTGACGGTGAAGCCCAAGTCGCTCAACCGGACTTGGCCACGCAGTAGAGGTTCTTGCTGGACCGGATGAACAGCTCGCCCTTGCTGATTGCGGGAGTCGCGCTGAAGTCGCCTCCGTCGGATTCGAAACGATTGCGGCCGAGCTGCTTAAACTCCGGGCCCAACGCCAGCACGAATATCTCGCCGGAACGCGACGTGAAGTACAGCTTGCCGTCGGCAACCACGGGCGATGAGTAATCTTGGCCGCCGAAACCACCGCGTCCTCCCCCAAAACCACCAAAGCCTCCGAAACCACCGGGGCCGCGCGTCCGGCCGCCCGGTTGGCTCCGTGCGGCTCCGGCCGCCGGGGCCGTGGAGGCGGTTGGTCTGATCAGCCGCGACTGGTAAACGCTCTTCCCGGTCTTTGCGTCGGCACAGTTTGCGATCCCGCCCGAGCTCCAGTAGAGATGCCCGTCGTGGTAGATCGGGGTGCTGATTCGCGCACGATCTCGCCCGGACCAAACCAGGTGGGTTTTTGTAACGTCGTCCTGGCCGCCGGCGCGCACCGCGATCGACCCCCCGCTGATTCCGCCGATCACGTAGACGATCCCGTCGTGGGTGATGGGGCTGGTACACAGCGAGTTGGTGTCGTAGCTCTCGCAGTACCAGCGGAACTTTCCCGTTTCCGGGTCAAAGCCCCAGATGTCGTAAGGAACGGCCACCACCAGGTCGACCCGGCCCTCTCCCACGTCGACCAGCACGGGCGTGCTCCAAGAGCCGGCAAGACCGTCGGCTCCCTCTTTCCACACCTCCTCACCCGTCTCTTTGTTCAGCGCAACCAGCGATTGGCTTTCCGCCGCCGCGGTCACGATGACCAGGTTCTTATACAGAATGGGGCTCGAGGCCGTGCCCCAGCCCCGCGGATCCGAGCCCGTGCCGACGCTCGTCTGCCAGAGCTTTTTCCCATCCAGGTCAAACGCCAATACACCCGTCTTACCGAAGAAAACGTATACCCGCTGGCCGTCGGAAACCGGCGTGTGCGAAGCGTAGCCGTGCTGGGTGAACATTCCCCGATAGGGGTCTTCGGGCAGGACGGCGTCGACCGCTTTGGACCAGATGGTCTTGCCGTTCTGGCGATCTATACAGATCAAGTGCCGCTTCAGATTCTTCTGGTCCCCGGGGTCTTCACGATCCACGCCGTAACCCGTCCAGCAGGTCACCAGCACGCGATCTCCGACCACGATCGGACTGGAAGAGCCCGGCCCCGGAAGTTCTATCTTCCACTTGAGGTTCTTCGACTCGCTCCACTCGATGGGAGTCGACTCCTCGTCGCTACTGATACCCGACCCCTTGGGGCCGCGAAAGCGAGCCCAGTCGGATGCACGAGCAGCGGCGACAAGGGGAAATGCGAGCATAAAGGCCAAGCAGATCCTGGCAAGAGGTTTCACCAGAACGTCCATCTGTTCTTCCTTTGCGTCTGAATCAGGAGTGGGAAAAGTGCGGATAACCCGTACAGCCGGTGGCTGATCACCGTCGGGCAGGTTCCCGAGGCTCTCGGCCGCGCGGGCGCGTGGCTATCGTTTCTTCATGGTCACGCCGACCCCCGCGCCTTCCATCAAGAGAAAGCACGTTTCAAACTTGGGGTCCTTGGTGATGGCGTCCACGTACGGCTTGTGGGCCATTCGAGGGCTCATGTTGTGGGCAATAACCAACCCTCCGGGACGGAGCAGAGGAACCAGCTTGTTGAGATAATCGATGTACCCCTCCTTGTCGGCGTCGAGAAAGATGATGTCGATCGGCTCCTTGTGTTGCTTGACCGTCTCATGGGCGTCGCCCAGGATGATCGTGACCAGGTCCTCGACACCGGCCTTCTTGAAGTTCTCTTCCGCGATCTTGGCTCGTCCCGGGTCGATTTCGTGCGTAAAGAGGTGCCCCCCGGTCGATCGCAGTGCCAGCGCGAACCAGACCCCCGACTCGCCGGTCGAGGTACCGATCTCCACCACACGTTTCGCGCCGGTGGTCTCCGCCAGCAGCCGCAACAGCCGGCCGTCGGCCGTTGACACGTTGCGGAACCGCGGACCTTTGCGCATCTGTTCCATGGTGGCCAGGATTCTCTTCTCTGGGTCGTCTTTCGACAGCGGCGGAGCGTCAAAGGCGCTGGGATCCACGCCACCCCCCCCGCCGCGGCGACCCGGACGCTGTGCCAGGGTTGTGCTCATGATAATCACACACACTGCCAGTGTCGTAACGGCCGGTGCAACACGTTTCATCATTGGACTACTCCTCTACTGGTACTGAAGACTACCGATCCAACCGACGGGCCTCCGAGCGCATGTCTCGAACTCCGTCGGCTTCAACCCGCTGCCACAACCGGCCCTACCGGGACCGGCTCCACCGGAGCATCTCCGAATTGTCGAGTCCCCTCCCTCCACCGCCATTTTCCACGGTGCGCAAGAACACCCGCTGTTGGTTAAACCCCTTTGTGGGGCGAAAGTTTCGCCGCAACCGGCGCTTTCTCCTTCATTCCGCGCCGCCAGCGGGGTCCTTCGCCGGGGCCAAGTTGCCCGTGGCACCCTCCCCGACGTATTTGCACTTCTTCAACGCCCTGGTAGGCCTCGGTGGTGAATCTGCCCCGCGCCCGAGCCTTCCCCGCACGCCTGGGGGATGGGTTGCCAGTGCCGCAAGACACTCTCGCCTTCCGGGTCCGACAACCGCAGAGTCGAATCGCAATGTTCCGGGGCGGGCTATCGAAATCCCTGCGCCGAGCCCGTACAATGACGCCGTGTTGTGATCGAGATCATCCCAGACGTTACCATTCGTGGCACGACCCCAGGTCTCTTAGCGGTGGAGGAATTCAACCATGGTCAAGAACGTGTATCGCTGTCTGATCGTACTCGCAACGGCGTGTGCCCCGCTTCATGCTGAGGATTGGTCATGTTGGAGAGGTCCGCAGTACGACGGCATCAGCCGTGAGACGGGCGTCACTTTACCCTGGAAGGGAAGCCCCAAGGTCCTCTGGGAGCTGCAGACGGGGCCGGCCTTCAGTGGCATTACCGGCGTTGGAAATCTCGTCTACACCTGCGGTACGGAGGATGGCAAGCAGGTCCTCCTTTGTCTCAACGCGGGCACCGGCGACGTTGTGTGGAAGAAGGCTTTCGCCGGGGAGGTCAAAGACGGCCAGGGCGGAGACGGCACCCGGGCAACGCCTACCATCAGCGGCGGCAAAGTCTACATCTTCGGTGGCGAGGGTACGATCCTGTGTGCCGACGCCAAGACCGGTGCAAAGATCTGGACGAAGACCTTCGGCAACGCCCCCACGTGGAAGTACGCCGGCTCCGTTCTGATCGAGGGCAACCTGGCGGTCGTCACACCGGGCGGAGAGGACGGCGGGCTGGCGGCCTTGGACAAAGAGAGCGGGAAAGTCGTCTGGAAAGGAGGCCAAGGCGGAGCCGGCTACTCCACGCCCTATCCGTTTACATTTCTGACGGGCCGATACATCGCCGGAGCGTTGGCCAAGAAAGTGATCATCGTCGACGCCCAAACCGGCCGCCAGGTGGCCAGCATACCTTGGGTCACCAGGTACGACGTCAACGCAGCCACGCCGATCTACCACGGCGGACACCTGTTCATTAGCTCCGGCTACGGACACGGATGCATCCTGGTAAAGCTCGGGGCAGACGGTGACCGGCTGAGCACGACCACCGTGTGGGAGAGCAAGGTGATTGCCAACAAGATCCACACCTGCATCCTCCTCGACGGCAAGCTCTACGGGGCCGACGAGCGGAAGCTCAATTGCGTCGACTTCCTCACCGGAGAGGTTGCCTGGAGCCTGGACCAGGTGGCGGGAGACAAGACCCGGTATGCAACCCTCCTGCTGAACCGGGGACATTTCATCTACCTCAGTGCAAAAGGGCAACTCTCCGTGGCCAAGGCTTCGCCCGAAGGCTTCAACGCCGTCGGTAGCACGCAGGTCCTCAGCGGCCGTTGCTGGACGGTTCCCACGCTCCATAACGGTCGCCTCTACGCGCGAAACCGTGAAAAGCTCGTCTGTCTCGACATGGGCGGTTAGAGACACGGCGGTTAGGGCACTTGGTTTCGGAAACTTGTTGCGAATGAGTCAAGTTCTGCAAATGGGTCTCACAACAGCCGGGGGGCAACGCCCGAAGACTACCATGTATGGCCAAAGTTCCTGGCGGTTCGGCACAGCGTCCTTCGCTGTCCTTCGCTGCCGGCGGCACAGCGTCCCTCTCCCAGCAGGAGGGCGGGCCCGTCTGCCTCGCCCGGTCGTGCCGATTGCCGGGCTGACTCGAGTCCTGACGATTCTGTGGACGCATCGCGGCCGGAGAGCACCGGGACTGCGCCCCCCAGGGAAACTGATCTCGCCGTTGTCGCTGCCGCGGAAAAGCGACGGCCTCCCGGGTACAAATCTCTCTTGAGTGACGCCGGATTGCGACCTATGTAATAGAGGGCCGGAAGGCCGTTTGGGGAACGCTCGTCGCACGCGTTTGCGCAGCGACGAATCCACCGTTTAGACGCAAGGGCCGGGCCCAACGTGGCCGCCCGAAATCCGTATGTTGCTGAGCGGCTTTCGCATGAATTGGAAACAAGGCCCAAACGCCTTTACTCTGATCGAGATCCTGATCGTCGTGGTTCTGATGGCGGTCCTTGCCGCCACGATCATTCCCCAGTTCGCCGACAGTACCACCGACGCCAAGACAAGCGCAATGGACTTCAATCTCCGCAGCCTGCGCTCCCAGATTGGCGTGTACAAGGCCCAGAACGGTGTGTTTCCGACCACGCTGAGTGACCTGGCGGTCGTGAGCCCGGCCGACTTCGGCCCGTTGATCGACGCCGTGCCCGAGAACCCGTTCACGTTCACCTCCACCGAGAAGGCCGTCAACTCGGTGCCCGCCGGACCCGACGGCAGCGACGCGGCGTGGCTATACATGAACAGCACGGGCCAGGTCTGGGCCAACTGTGCGGAGGGTTTCTGATTGTACGGCGCCACCGCCAGTATCCTCGAGAAATCGGCTCGAGTCGCCTCCTACAGCCATGTGCTTACAGTCTGAGTCCATTACTCAAACTGTAAACAAACTGTCGGTGTGCCACTGCTTGCCTGAGAAAACGTTGACGCTTGGTGCAGCGTGGCACTGCTTGCGGGTTTCCCATCTGTAACCGCCTCTTGGCAAGCAGTGCTGTTGCCTAAGTTAAACGCTCATAAAGAGTTCTGCAAGCAGTGGCACACGAGATTCGCCGATTCGTTTACAGTCTGAGTTGATTACATTCGACGGAAGGTGCAACCGATGGGAACCTTTATCGCTATCAAGGCGGTTGGCAAAGACGACGTGATCGGGCTGAATACCGATCATATTATCAGGGTCGACGACAAGGCCAACACGGAGCGAACGGTGATTCATCTGAGCAACGGTGAGAGCATTCCCGTCGAGGGCAGGGACCGCGCCAGGTTATGGGACATCCTCAGCCAGTCGACCCTCTTGCCCAGCGACGAAAGTCTCATATAGTACCTCTTGTACTCGCCACACTTCCACGGTATTACCGAGCTGCCGTGCCGTGTTGGTGTGCCGTGGCAGTGGCCCGTCGCTCTGCTGCGGCGGGCAATTCGACCGCGATCCCGGTGCAAACACACCCACGGCAGGATCCGCACGGCAATCCGGCAGCACTTTCCACCTACCCTCGAGAGAGCTTCCCATGGTCCACCAGCAGCAGTTCAACCTCCAAACCACCGGGCATCGCCACATGCACGACATCACCGCCGAGCTGTCCGAAGTGGTTCGACAGTCGGGCATCGCCACCGGCGTGGCCCAGGTGTTCAGCGTCGGCAGCACATCGGCCGTGGGTGTCGTCGAGTTCGAGCCGGGGCTGCAACGCGACGTGCCCGAGTTGCTCGACCGGCTGATGCCCCCCAGCCGGGAGTACGGCCACGAACAGGCCTGGCACGACAGCAACGGACATTCCCACCTTCAGGCGACCATGTTGGGCCCCTCGCTGGCCGTGCCCGTCAGCGAAGGCCAACTCGTGCTCGGCACCTGGCAGCAGGTTTTCCACCTCGAATGCGACATCCGCCCGCGGCAACGCACGGTCGTGGTGACCGTGATCGGCGAGCCCGCCGACTAAAACACTGCCCAACGCTAAGAGGGTTTTCTCCCGCCGGCCGTTGGGCACTGCGGGCGGCTGTGGTAGACTGCGGGCGTTGTGTCCTCAGTCAACCTTAACGCTTCACGTTTCACTCGCCCGAGGAGGCCCCAAATGTCGTACATCCGCTGCCTGACCGCACTGGCAATTGGAACCCTTATGGCCGCCGTTGCTGCCGCGGCCCCGATGAAGGCCCTGATCGTCGACGGCCAGAACAACCACAATTGGAGAGAGACCACGCCGCACCTGAAAAAGCTGCTGGAAGAGACCGGGCTGTTCACCGTCGACGTGGCCACCACGCCCGAAAAGAAGCAGGACATGAGCGGTTTCAAGCCGAAGTTCGCCGACTACGACCTGGTGGTGAGCAACTACACCGGCGCCCCGTGGCCCGAGGAAACCAACCGGGCCTTCGAAAAGTACGTCGCCGGCGGCGGCGGAGTGGTGATCTTCCATGCCGCCAGCAACGCCTTTCCCAACTGGAAGGAGTTCAACGAGATCATCGGCGTGGGCGGCTGGGGCGGACGCAATGAAAAGCACGGCCCCTACCTGTACTGGAAAGACGGCAAGATCGTCCGCGACACGTCGCCGGGCCGGGGCGGCTCGCACGGGCCGCAGCACCCCTTCCAACTGATCGTCCGCGAACCCGATCACCCCATCACCAGGGGCCTGCCCAGGGCCTTCACGCACTCGGCCGACGAGCTCTACAGCAGGCTTCGCGGCCCGGCCAAGAACCTCACGGTATTGGCCACCGCGTTTGCCGCCAAGGAAAAACGCGGCACCGGCAACCACGAGCCGATTCTGATGACCATCCGCTACGGCAAGGGACGCGTATTCCACACCGCCTTGGGACACGCCGGCAAACAGTGCCGCAGCGTGGCCTTCATCGTCACCTACCAGCGCGGCGCCGAGTGGGCCGCCACCGGCAAGGTGACCCAGAAGGTCCCCGACGATTTCCCCGGCCCGGACGAACCGAGCGTCCGTGACTGACACGGCCCGTTTCGCAAAGAGAAGCGTGGTAGCTCTCATGTGGCTGCGATTGGAAGGTGGACCTCGCGCGAGTTTATTGGTCCACGTTATCCAGCATCCAGATGTTGCCGGAGACCTCCATAATGGGCAGCACGAGGCGGTCTTCGCACAACGACACCTCCAGCATAGCAACATGGGGATAGACCATCTGGCCCGGATTCTCGAAAGTGGTCACCTGAAAGGGCTCACCGATCGGTTTGCCTTCATCCGGGTCGAAGCTGATGCGCCAGAGGTTCAAGAATCCGCCGCGGGAGGAGATGAAGAAAACGGCCTTGCCGTCGGGTGCCCAGCGGGGCTTGTCGTCCCAGTATTTGCCTTTGGTGATCGGTGTCTGTTCCTCAAAAGTTGCCGACTCTGTGCTGGCAGCCACCACGTGAATAGCAGAGGAAGCGGCGCCGACGGCAGGGGTGACCTGCAGACAAATCCACCGTCCGTCGGGGGACATCAGCCCATTATACACCTGATAGTCCGGGTCCCAAGCCACCACGCGTGCTTCGGTTTCTGCATGGGGAGCCGCGGATAAGGGGAGCATCTCGATCCCAGAGCGCACCGGCGTGCCCTGCTGGAAGGACGCCAAGATGGACTTTCCGTCCGCGGACCAACCAGTGGCCACATGGCCAAAGCGACTTGGCGAAGTGAGAACCTGTTCGTCTCCGCCTCCTGCGGGCAAGAGCGCGATCACGTTGTCGCTCCGGGACCACTGCCCGCGCCAATAGGCCAGGCGAGCACCATCGGGCGAGAAGCGCGGGCGAAGGCGCAGAAAGTTGTCGGCGGCCAGCAGAGTCTCGTGGCCATCCTCAAGCGATTTCTCCCAGAGTTCCCACTTGCCGGCACGTTGGGCGCTGAATACCAGCTTCTTGCCATCCCCCGATAGGTCGTGCCCGAAGGAGGGCCGCAGGCCGGCCGCGGTGACCGGCTGGCCTTCCCCCGTGATTTGGCCACTGGAGGCATCCAGCGGAAGCGACCAGAGACGGGTGTTCTCGGTGCGGGTGACGTAGGCCAGCCTCTTGCCATCTCGAGAAACCACGATGCCCGTGTCTTGACCCGCTCCGGTGGTCAGACGCTGAAGGTCCTCAAACGAGAGCCTCTGCGGGTCTACCTTGACTTTCCAGAGATTCGTCACCTCGTGGGAGATGCCCTCAAAGTAGAGGGCGTCGCCCGCAGGGGCCCAAGCGAATGCCCGCAGCCGAACACCGGCTGCTTCGACCTGCTTTTTGAACCGCGAAGTGAGCTGCGACTTCACCGGCGTGCCGCCATCCAGTGGCACCGTCCAGTAACCGGACCCGAGTTCCTCGTGCTTACCGGAAAACGTCAGCCGGTTGGCATGGGGATGCCAGACGACAGATGATCCGCCGATAGATGGCGCGATGCGAAACTCGGTCAGGACCTCGATCGGCGGAGCCCCCTCGAGGTCCACCACGTACATCTTCGGCGGCTCGTTGACACCTCGCAGGAACGAACTGTAGAAGAGAATCTGAGACCCGTCCGGCGACCAACGCGGGCGGTAGCCAAATGAAGCCACCCTTCGTACGTGCCCGCCCAGGGCCGGAACCACGTACAGGCCACCCCCGTCGCGTTCCGAGCGGAACACAATCAGGTTTTCTTTGGGCGACCAGTCGGGCTGCCAATCGTGGGCCGGGTCCTTGGTCACTTGCACCAGGTTGCCGCCGTCGAGCGACTGGACCCAGATGTCGAAGTTCTCCTTCCGGTCGGAACTGTAGGCAATCAACCTCCCCTCGGGCGACCAGGTCGGCTCGGCCTGCAGGCCCGGTTCATAGGTCACCCGGGAGAGGGGTCGCAGCGCGGGAGCCGTCGAGGCGGGCACGCCTGGCTCCGGCGCATCCTTCGATACCGGCGGGAACCTCCCTTGAAATAGCAGGCCCAAACCGGCCAGCAGGAGCAATCCCACAACCACGCCGGCCGGAACCAGCCAGCGGCGCCGCCCGGGGGAAGTCGCCACGGGTACGGTAGCGGTCGTGGCACCAGTATCCACCGACCGGCCGGAATCCAGGTCCCGCTTCAGACGCTTCAGATCGCTCAGCAGATCGGACGCGCTCTGGCAGCGCAGGTTGCGATCCTTCTCCATCGCCTTCTCGACGATCCGCTCCAACTCGACGGGCAAGTCCGGGTTGACCCGCACCGCAGGCGTGGGGTCCTTGTTGAGGATCGCGTCGAAGATCAGCGCGTGCGTGCTGCCCTGAAACGGCAGCCTGCCCGTGGCCATCTCGTAGAGCACCACGCCGCAGGAGAAGAGGTCGCTGCGGGCGTCAACCTCCTCCCCGCGGGCCTGCTCGGGTGACATGTAGGCCACCGTTCCCACGGCCGTGCCGGGGCTGGTGAGCAACTCTTCGGGCACGGTGGCAGTGGCGGCCGCCGCCTCGACCGCCTTCGGCTTGGGCTGTCTCTTGACCGCCAACTTCGCCAGCCCGAAGTCCAGCACCTTGGCCTGGCCACGATCGGTAACGAAGATGTTCGACGACTTGACGTCCCGATGGACGATCCCCTTTGCATGGGCGGCGTCCAGGGCGTCGGCGATCTGAGTGGCCAGCTCCAGCAGCCGCCCCACCTCCAGCGGTTTGCCGGCAATGTAGTGACTGAGCGTCCGGCCTTCCAGAAGCTCCATCACCAGGAACGGTTGGCCTTCGTGCTGGTCGATGTCGTGGATTGTGCAGATGTGCGGATGGTTCAGCGCCGAGGCGACACGGGCCTCGCGCCGCAAACGGGCCAGGGCCTCCGGGTCCTGGGCAAGCTCCTCAGGGAGGAACTTCAGGGCCACCTTGCGCTTCAGCCGGGTGTCTTCGGCCTCGTAGACTACGCCCATACCGCCGGCGCCGAGTTCTCCCAGCACGCGATAGTGGGAAACCGTCTTGCCGATCACGGGGCTGGACCTCTGGTCGTCGTTCTATGGGTCACGCAGACAACACACTCGCCGATTGTACAGGATTCGTCAATAACCCTAGAAGCGTGCGACACGCAAGATGATTCCAGCAGAAGTGCTTCGTCAGGCGAACCGGCCCGGGAGGCGGAGCCGACCGTAGGAAGCCGATGTCCGAATGTGAGTATATCAGCCCGGAAGAATCGGGCCAACGGCACGTTCGTCATTGGGGTGGCAAGCCCTGCTGGCTTGTCGCGTGAAGGTGCCGAACGTTCGTTCTCGCGACAACCTACGCCAGCAACCCTTTCCCCAGTTCCGTGTCGCGGCCGGAGGTCAACACTGCCTCCGTACCCCCCGTTAGAAATACCCTCTGGGGCTGCCGGCCGCGGCTTTGTACGGTATTGTTGGTTTATTGACCATCCGCGGCCCGATGGCGGAACTTTCGGCCGGGGGCGACCGTCTTATGGTCAAAGGAGGATTGACACCATGAACCGCGCCGGCAAGAATCTCGCTCTCCCGTTGCTCCTGGGCTGCCTTGTCCTGACGCTGTTGGCCGTCTCGCCCGACAGCGCGGCCCAAGACCCGTCCGCGTTGCAGCGCGAGTTGGCCATCGCCCGGAAACTCAACGCAGAGTTCAAAGCCCGCCTGGCCCGAGCAGAAGCTGCGCTGGCCCAAAGCCAGGCCGTCGCGGACAAACTGCGGCAGCAGTTCCAACAGCTCCAGGCCGAGCGCGACAAGAACTACGGATCCGTGGTGGAATTGACCGACCAGTTACACAAGGCGTTCAACGAAATCAAGCAACTCAAGGCCGAAAATGCCCGTCTCAGCATTCTGCTGCCGGGGCCTCCTCCCAAGGGCCTCGTGGGCCGGGTAACGGCAGTCGATAAGAGCGGGCTGGTGGAAATCTCCCTGGGATCCGACGACGGACTGAAACCGGGACACGAGTTCTCCGTCTTCCGCGCAAAAGGCACTGCTACTGACGTTCTCGGCCGGATCATGGTTGTCACGACTGCGCCGGAGAAGGCAACCTGCCGTGCCGGCACCGGGTCGCTGAAAGGTGCCATCCAGAAGGGCGACCGCGTCACCACCGGCAAGCTACCCGCCGCTGCACCAGCCGCCGAAAGATCCACCCCCGGCGAGCCGCCGTTCCTGATCGGCGGCGCAGTGCTGGAGGTCCTGGAAGACGGCCAGGTGGAGATCTCCTTCGGCACCGCCGATGGACTGAAGCGCGGACACCGCCTGGAGGTCTACCGCGAAACCGGCCGCCAGGGCATCTACGTCGGCCGCATCGAGGTGGTCCAGGCCGGACCCAAGAGGGCGCGGTGCAAGATCGTCGCCGAGCAGGACACCGTCCGCAAAGGCGACCGGATCACCTCCAAGCTGTGAGGCAATCCCGGCAGGAATGAGTTTCTGTTGCGGAATTCCCAAACCGTGGGTGCCATGGCCACGCTTGCGTGGCCATGCGGCCGGTTCTGCGACGATTCCAGCATGCCCACGCGAGCGTGGGCATGGCACCCGACTTTCCACAACATAAACTAATGAGCGGCAGTTCATGCCGATTCCGGCAGTGCCAGCCGCACCATGTTCAAGGCCCGCTTGGCACACAAGATCTTCAGCGTGGCCGGATGACCGGCAAAGGGGAACTCCTTGAGCTGCACGCCGTCGCGCGTCGCCAAGGCCACGAACACCGGCCTCGGCTCAGCCGCCTCTGCGGAGAACTCCGGAAAGCCGCCCACCGCCAGACCGTAATCCGATGCAAAGCGTTCTCGACAGCCCAGGGCCATCGCTTGGGCCACCTGGCCGCCGGTGGGCGAGTGTCGCTCGAGCAGTTCGGCCTCGACGCCCAACACGCCGACCAGAACCTCGTTGTCCGACGCGACCACCCCACCCAGGTACGATCCCTCGGCACGGGCCGTTCCGCCCAACCACTCGCTCACCAGCCCCGCGGTTCCCCATTCCGCGGTGGCCAGCGTCTTGCCTTGCTGGCGCAACCTCCGGACCACCGCGTCCTGAAGCTCATCGCCGTCCTCCCCGAAGACCAGCCTGCCGAGACAGCGGCGGATCGTGGCCACGGTCGGCTCCATCGCGGAGTGACATTCTTCCTCGGTAGCTCCCTCGGCCGTGATCCGCAGGATGATCGTGGTCTGGCTGGCGTTGATGCCCACCCTTGGCGTGCGTCCCCGGCGGATCAGGTCGGGCAGCATCGCCTCGATCTGGCTCTCGCCCGCCCCGAAACACTTAATCAACCGCCGCAGGATCACGCTCCCTCCCGCACCCATCCTGCGGAGTTGCTCGCGCAGCGAATCCTCCCACATCTCCTTCATCTCCGCGGGCACACCCGGCAGGGCGAACAGCCGGCACGCACCGGAACCTTCCCGCGACACCTCCAGATCGATGCCCGGCGCCGTCCCGTGGGGATTGTGGATCATGCTCCCGCCGGCGGGAATCAATGCCTGCTGCTCGTTTTGCCGAGGCATCTTCCGCCCCAGCCGGGAGAAAATCCCGCGGATGTGTTCCAGCGCGTCGGGGTCGACGACCAGGTCGCAGCCTGCGGCCTCGGCCATCGCCTGACGCGTGAGGTCATCGGCCGTGGGACCCAGTCCGCCGGTGGCTACCACCACGTCGGCCCGCGCGATCGCTTGCCGGAACACGCCCGCGCACGGACCCAGCTCATCGCCCACGGTCGTTTGGTACAACACCCGAATGCCCAACTTCTCCAACTGCTGACTGAGCCACTGGGTGTTGGTGTCCAGCAGTTGTCCGCTGGTGATCTCGTCGCCGATGGCAATGATTTCCGCCTGCATGGTGTTTCGCGCCGCTTCCTGCCGGAGAACTCTCTTCAACGCGGGACTAATAAACAACGACCCGACAGAGAGCTAGAACCGGTGTGCCACGGCTGTATCGGCCGTGCCCGGTAGCAGCAGAGAATCTGCACGGCCGACACGGCCGTGGCACACGTCAGTAGTGATTTGAGCCGCGTTTCTAGCCTGATGTCGGATCGTTGTGCATAAAGCCGCGACCACAGGGGCAGGCTACCGCCCCACCCGCCCCATCTGCTCCAGCAGACCGCCGATCTGGCGGTGGACCTCACCCGTCTGGCGGATGACCATCGCGCGGCCGGGCCGCCAGTAGTAGATGACCCCCAGTCCGCCGTTGACGTCCCACGTCTGCGGAGAGATCGTCTGCTGGATCAAGGCGACCAGTTCCGGCCCGTGGTCGAAACCATACGGCCCGCCGCCGCCGAACGGTCCGCCGCCCATCATCCCCCCACCGAGTCCCGGGCCACCGAATCCGGCACCGGCAAAGCCGGGCATGGCGATGCCGCCTGCGCGGCCTAAGCCCCCGACCTGGGCCAGCAGACCGTTGCCCAAGACCGCGGCGTCGACCGACTTCGGCTGCCGATTCTTCGCCAGCCGCTTCTCGATCGCCACTCGCTTGGTGATCTGCCCCGACAGCTTGAACAACCGGCTGCGGAGTTTCGTGCGGAACTCCAGACTTTGTGAACGGGCCAACTGATCGTCGGCCTGAAGCTCGCCGTAGAGCACCAGCAACTCCCGGGCAGCCGGCTCGGCCTGCTTGCTGTCGGCCCGGGCCCAACGGCGAAGGGCCGAGCGGACCGCGTCGCGAAGCTCCGTGCCGGTCCGTGGCGGCACCACCAACTGCTCGCCGACGGCGACCGACGGTGTGCTCACACCGCCGGGCGAACTCCCGTCGCCCGGCACCACTGCCAGGGCGATTACGCCAATCAAGAATGTAGACATAGCCAGACCTCCCCTGTTCCTGTTGGAGAATCGGACACACTGAACCGCCTAGCTTAGCAGTTTTTGCCCGGCAATTCAAGAGTTATGCCAATTCTCGTCCGACCCGGGAGGGCCTCTCTTGGCCACTGCTTGCCTGAATTTCCCATACGGCACAGATGCCGCAAGTTACCGCGACAGGCAGGCCAACCGCACATTCGGTGGGGCATCTTCATGTCCCACCGATGGGAAGGCCGCCGCTCGGTGTGTGTGGCAGGTATTCCTGGCAACTCGCTGTCGGGGGTGGCTGGGGTCGAGCGGAGCGAGCCCCCAGAAGAGTGTGCTGGGGGCAGCCTGCGGCTGGCCGCCAGCCAACCCACGTGTCTGCCAGAGTGATTTGGCACACACCGCTCAGTCGCGAGTGATCTCAACCCGAAGCGGGTCGGCCCACTGCTTCTGCTCGGAGGTGTAGTAGAGATAGGTCCGCGAGGCCGGGCCCGTATACTCGCCCGGCACGGCGGCCACGAGATCCAGCTTCAACTCCACTTCTTTCTTCGGGGCCAGTGACCGCCAGTAGCAAATCACCTCCCGGGCACGGGTCTCGTAGTAGTCGATCGTGCCGGCCTTCTTCAACTCCTCGAGCTGGTCGGGGCGGGCCTCCAGCCCGGCGGGCAGGCCCAGAATGGCGATCGTCATCGGCTGGCCCTCGTCGGTGGTGTTGGTCAACCTGGCCCGCAGCGCGACCGTGTCGCCCGCCTTGACTCTCTGGTCGGCCAACTCGGTCGTAAGCCGCAAGGGGCAGCTCTCGTGGCTGGACGGTTTGCGAGTGCGGAAGTCGACCTTCAGGGCGAAGGGCATCTTGTTCTCGCCGCTAAGATTGACCGTCAGCTCGTTCACACCCGGCTGCAAATTGGCTTCCAGCCCTTCGATCACGATCGTCTCCTGCTGCCCGGCGCCGAAGGCGTGCTGGCCGATCTGCATGTCGTCGCGCTTGACGATCAGCGTGCCGGCCGCGAGCGTCTTGCGGTTGGCCTTGGAGTGTTCCACCAGGGCCTTCAGGGCCAGGATCGTGGCCTGGGTGGAACCGAAACCGCCAGAGCCCTGCCGGCTATTGATAATCCATTTCACGGCCCGATTGGCCTGCTCGGTGAAAGCCGGCAGCTTCAGCCAGGCCAGCGCCGCCAGGGCCGTGGTCTCGACCTTCAGCGACTGCCCGCCGCTTCGCGTGATCGAGCCCTGCTTGCCCTCCAGGTGTCCGTCCTCGGCCTGGACCTCGGACAGCTTCTCCAGCAGCTCATGGGCCTGCTCTGCCTTCTCGGCGCCCAGCGCGCTGGCCGCCGCCAGCGCGATCAGGTAGGGGTCGTCCGACGCCGAGGCCAACTGGACCACGTGATCGACTTCCTTCTCGATCCCCGGCTGCCCCGACTGCGACAACGCCCAGGTGATGTAGGCGTCGGTGATCTGCTGCGGCGCCCGGCCGAAGCTGTCCAACGCCCTGGCGTTCCGCTGGAAGCCGCCCTTACCGTCGCGGCGATCCATCAGCCAGCGGGCCGTACGATCGACCATCTCCTGATCGACCTCGTAGACCTCGGCCATGTCGCGGAACTCCATCAGCCCGTAGGCCGTCAACGCCTCGTGCCCCGGGTCGCCCCCGAACCACTCGTAGCCCTTCTTGGAACACTCGTAGCCGACCAGCTTGGCGTAGCCCTTCTTCAGCAGGCCCTTGGCCCGGCGGGTAGCCGCTGGATTGGCGATCTTCTGCTCCTGCATGTATTGCATGGTCAGCACGTTGGGATAGTTCGACGTGGAGGCCTGCTCGAAACAGCCCGTCGGCTCCCGCAGGATGCTCTCCATCCCCTGGTTGAGATCTGCCAGCATCGACGGAAAGACATTGAGCGTGACCTCCAACGAGCCGGGCACCCAATACCCGGGCAGATCTACGACCACTTCCTGGCTGCCGTCGATCTCGCCGCTGTGGGAGAAACTCTTGGGGAACCCGGGCGGGACGACCCTTAGCGGACGTTTCACCGCGTCGGCCAGGCTGCCGGCGGTGCCGCTGAAGGTCAGCTCGCAGTCGCCCTTCTGGCCGGTCACCTCCAGGGTGAAATACTCCCGGCTCCGCTGGAAAGGCTGGAGTTCGAGCTGGCGGTGGGTCTTACCGTCGACGACGGTGACCAGATCTCCGTGTTCGATGAGCAGCTCGACCGGCAGCTCGTCCTGGCTGTCGTTGATCACGGCCAGCGGCAGATCGATCCGATCGCCGGCGGAGACCTCCAGCGGCAGTTTCGGCTCCAGGCTAAAGGGGATCCGCGAGATTACCTCGCCGCCGCCGGAACCGATCCGCCCCTGGCCGTGGGCGTCGACCTTCAGCCGGAAGATCCCGGTCGAGTCGGACAGGTCGAAGGCAATCTCGGCCCGGCCGTCGGCATCGGCAACCAGCATCGGGTGCCAGAAGACGGTCTCGGTGAAATCGCTGCGCACACCGGGCTTACCCGGGACGTGTTTGTGGGCGTACTCGCGGACGGTGAAGCGGTATTGCTCGAGAGTCTTGGCCAGTTCCCCGCGGAGGTGCAGTCGCCCGCCTTGGAGGTCCACGCCGTTTATTTCTCGGTCGGCCATAAGGCGGTCCAAGTCGGCCAGTTTCTTCAGGTCGCGGTCCTTGCCGGCCAACTGCAACTCGTCGTTGAATCTCCGGGCTGGTTCGAGCAGTTCGAACATGGCTGCGTCCAGAGCGAGCTTCATTTCCGGCATGTCGGCGACGGCAGGATCCGGGGCCCCGTGCAACACCAGCATTCTCTCTCCCTTGAATTCGTTCGCCAGGCGACCTTCTTCTTCCTCCAGGACTCCACCAACGACTCTGACGACCGGATTCTCCTCGGCTTCCGTCTCGGTCCTTTCCGCCGGATCGGGCGGTTCCACGTGGAACGGCGCAAACGCGATCGCCGCCTCCGGCTCCGAGCGGATCCGCGCCGGGTCGATCAGCACCACGCCGATCGCCAGGCAGCAGGCAGCGACCCCCACCGCCGGCACCCAGAGGTGGAGACCCGAGACGACCTTCAGCAGCCCCAACATTGCCATCAGCAACACCAGGGCCAGGGCACCGAAGAAGCTCAGGGTGACCAGCGCGTCAGTGCCCCGCTGCCACTCGGCCTGGAAGTCGGCCAGGCTCTCCTGGTAGCTGGATTGGATCTGCTTGAGGTTATCGAACACGGCGGGCGGGTTGCCCGGTCCGCCCATGGCGGCCAGCCGCAGCAGCTCTTTGTCCTCGCGGCCCTCTTTCTGAAGCTCCACCAACGATTTCTCCACGAACCGCCGCCAGCCCTGGGTCCCCAGCAGCAGATCCAAGGCCACCTCCGCCTGGGGATCGTCACTGAGGTAGAAATCGGCGTCTTCCAGGTCCTCCGGCTTCTCGACTTCGGTGGTAAGCAGGAAGTGCGTGTTCATGGCCGGTGTATCGCTGCGTAGATTAGCCGCGGCCAGGCTCAGCAGGGCATCGTCCACTACCGCCACGCCAAGCACGGCCGGCACCGGCTCGCCCTTTTCGTTGGTCACCATCAGCGACATCTTGACCGGCTCGCCAGGTGAATAGCCCTGGCTTAAACCGGCGGCCCGTACTTTGAGGCTGCGTCCCATCCGCCGGTAGACCAGCCGTTCGGCCACCGGCTCAGGCGGGTTGGTGCTATAGTCGTATACCGTCAGGCGAATCACGCCGCCAACCTCTTCCGGCACCGCGATCACCACCGGGTTGGCGCCGTTGCCGTTCTGTTGGTCCACCTTCGTGACCAGCGCCTGCTGGCCCACCGGCACGCCCCGGCAGAAGGCCGCCGCCACCAGCGGCACTCCGGCCTTGGCCGCCCGAACGTTGAACTCCAGCGGTTTGCCCGCATCGAACACGCCGCTGCCCGTGCTGAGGACCACGTTCTGCCGCGTGGAGACTTGGGGCAGTTTCGGCTCACTGCCGACCTCCGCCGGACTGCTGATTCTCAGCCGGTACTCCCGGTCGGCGTGGGGCGTAAGGCTGAACGAACCCATCCCCTCGTGTGTGGTCTCAACCGAAGCGATCTTTCTCCCGCCGCCGTCCACCACGGTTCCTTTGACGTGGACCGGTTCGCCCAGCGGATCCCGGCCCACGAAGTAGACCCGGTTTTCCAGCTTATCTACCAGGTTGCCCCCTTCCGGGTAAAAGGTCACTTCCACCTTGCCCAGGTTGATGGGGATCGTCTTGGCGATGGTCTCGCGGCTGCCGCCGTCGTCGACCACCACGGTCAGTTGCCCGTCGCCACGTTCGATCTCGCCGGGCAGATCGAACTTTACCTGCCAGGCGCCGGCCTGGTCGGCCTGCGTCTCCTGGCGGTGTACCTGCTCCCCGTCGACGGTGGCGATCACCCGCAGCTTTGCTCCCGCGGCCACTTTACCGTCGCGCCGCAGGGCCAGGAAATCGGCCACCACCGTATCGCCCGGTGTGTAGCTGTCGCGGGTGAACTCCAATTCCTTTTTCAGCAGCGGCAGGCGGTAGCGGCGGACGAAGAAAGGTCGCCTCTCCTGGGGAAAGGCCTTGTTCAGCCCTCGTACCACCAGCACGTACTCGCCGCCGGCCGATTGCGCGGGAATCGTAAACGCCCCGCTGCCCACGCCGCGATCGGTCACGCCCTCCAATTGAGACCCGGGCACCACGCCGCCGCTGGGATCCAGGATCTCGAAATGGATCGGCATTTGGCGATCGGCCTCCAGGCCGAATCGCGAGAGGCTCAGCGAGCGGTAGTAGACCGTTTCGCCGGGCTGGTAGAGCGGCTTGTCCAGCGCCAGATGCGTAGCGTAACGGACCGGCTCGACCACCAGGGCCGTCTCTACCGGCTGCTGCTGCTGCCCGTGGACCGCCAACACCTTCAACCTGGCGCCGGAGGGCACGTCCAGCCCGGCCGGGATCGTCACCTCCAGCTTACCGAACCGGTCGGCCTTCTCCTTGTGTGCGTGCAGTTGTTTGCCGTCGGGGGCCAGCAGGGCCAGCTCGACCTCGGCGGGCACAGCGGCGCCGGTGATGGCCGTGGTCCTGATCGTGTACTTTACATCAACCCCGGCCGGCAGCGTGGCCGGCCCGGTAACCATCAAACGCAAATGCCCCGCTGCGATTCGGTCCAGCTCTCCCTTGTGCCACCAGTAGGCCCCTAGCGACGGCAGCAACAACAGCAAAACACTGGCGGCCAGCACCGCCCAGCCCGCCACCCGCGACCGCGACCCGCGGGCCGGGCCCTCCGTTCTGATCGCCGTCTGCGCTGGGGAAGAATCTGTCGGGGTACTCATGGTCTCCTCCGGATGTTTGAGTTCGACTTTTGGCGCGGGAAGCCTGGCGGCCCGGGCCAGCAGACTCGCCGTATCCCGGGCTTCGGCATACGCGCGGGCCAACTGCGGGTCGGCGTCGATCTGCCGACGCAACTCGGCCGCATCCGTCTCGGGCAGCAGATCGTATACGAGTTCCAGCAGACGCTGGCGTGTTTGCGAATCCATGGCTGGTGGTCAGTGGTTAAAGGTTAGTGGTCGGCTCCGGCGACAATCTGCAATTCTCACTTCACTTCAAGCGCCTCGCGCAGCTTGGTCAGCGCCAGCCGCATTCGGGTCTTGACCGTGCCCAGCGGGATTTGGATCGCTTGGGCAATCTGGTTGTAGGTCATCTGGCCGTTTTGCCGCAAAAGGAAGACCTCCTGCTCTTCGGGGCGAAGTCGCCGCAGGGCCTGACGTACCAAGGCCAATTGCTCGCGGCGTTCCGCCTGGGCCTGGGGACCCGGCTCGCTGAGGACCAACGTCGCTTCTCCTTTGTTCAGGGGCCGGCGCCGCCGGCGCCAGGCCGTGGTCCGCATGTCGCGTCCCGCGTTCAGGGCGATCCTGAATATCCAAGCCTTAAGGTTCTCTACCTCCCCAACGCTGCTGCGGTGTCGCCAGCACTTGATGAACGTCTCCTGGAGTGTGTCCCTGGCATCTTCGCTGTTGCCCACAAGGTAATAAAGCATCCCCAACAACTCGTCCTGGTAGAGCGCAAACGCCTCCTCCAACCGCTCGGCGGCCTGCTGATGCTCGGTTTCGGCGGCGTGCCGCCTTGCACGGGTGCGATTCATGCGTCGTTATTATAAAGACGATTCGGGGCCGATGAGGGTTTCGCAGCCGGAGGGGTTTTCTGCCGCTGCCTCACCACTTCCGGAGTAGAACAAACCCACTGCGCTCGTGAATCGGACCGACCACGAGTTCTCACAAAAGCCCGCCCCCTGCGTGGGCGGGATCCCCGCCGCGGAGTCTGGCGGCCTCTCAATTCCGTTGCCCCCCGCGGGTATCCCCGCAAGATATCGAACAACTCCAAGCGAAGCTACCGAAAACCACTCCGCCCCACAAGGGGCAGAGGTCGGGGGCAATACACGGATCATCGGGGATGGACAACAGATTCGCACTGCGGGAAATTGCGAGGCAGATACCCCTCGGTAGACTCAAAGCGCTACCCGCTTGTTGGCGTACGATAACTCGCATCGCGGGATCCATCCGAGTGATCGACTCATCCCATCCCACCCCCCTTTCCGATACTCCTGATACGAGACGCGGCTTCGACGCTCCCGGTCTGGCGGGACGGCCACTGGGAAACGCCCGTCACGGGAAACACCACAGGGGAGAAGGCTGCTATGAATCTCGATCGTTGGATTGTCCTCTGCGCGGTCCTGCTGGGTGTGCTGGGGCCGGGATCTCGCGCGGCGGGAGACCGGCCGTTGCGGCAGCCCAGCCCCTTGCCATCCGATGGACCGGGAGTTCGGTGGGTCTCCCAAGGTCCCCGGGTTGTCTTCAGCACCGTCCCTGAAGCGGCCCCGCAGACCTCGCCCAGCCCAACCCCTGCGCCCGCCAATCTGCCGTGGGCACGCAGGTCCGGCTTGCACCTCGAGAGTCAGGCGCCGCCGGCATACTCGCAACTGACGCTGGCCGATCTGGAGGCGATCGCCCTGGCGAACAATCCCACGCTCGTCCAGGCCGACGCCCGGATCCGGGCCGCCCGGGCCAAGCGCCTCCAGGTGGGACTCTACCCGAATCCCGCCATCATCTACCGGGGCGAAGAAATCGGCTCCGGTGGAAGGGCCGGAGAGCAGGGGGCGTTTTTCAGACAGGAGATCGTGACCGCCGGCAAGCTGCGGCATCGCCAGGCCGTGGTCGCCCACGAAATCCGGCAGGCCGAACATGCCCGGTGGGCCCAGCGCGGACGGGTGCTGAACGACCTGCGTACCGCATGGTACGACGTGCTGGTGGCCCAACGAGCAATGGAACTGAACGAGGAGTTGGTCCGCATCGGCCAGCAGGGAGCCAAGGCCGCCGAGGATCTGTTCGATGCCCTGGAGGTCAGTCGCATAGATCTGCTGCAAGCCGGCGTCGAAGCCGGTCTGGCGGAGATCGATCTCGACGGCGCAAAAAACCGGCACCTGGCTGCATGGAGACGGTTGGTGGCCGTACTGGGGACACCCGAAATGGAACTGGCGCGTCTGGCGGGCGACTTGGATAACGATCTGCCGCAATTGAGATGGGAGGATTCGCTCCACCGTCTACTCGTCGAGAGCCCCGAATTGGCCCGGGCCCACAGCGGCGTCGAACGAGCTCGTTGCGCGGTGGTCCGGGAATGCGCCCAGCGGGTCCCCAACCTCATGTTGGAGACGGGCGTGCAATACCAACACTCGTCCGACGACACGGTGGTTGGCGTTCAGGTGGGACTGCCGTTGCCCTTTTTCAACCGCAACCAGGGGAATATCTCCAGGGCCCGGGCCGAACTGATCGTCGCCGAGAACGAGCTGCGCCGTGTCGAGCTGGCCCTGGAAGTCCGCCTGGCAGCCGCCTTCGAGCGCTACGACAATGCCCGATACCAGGCCCAGAGGTACGGTTCCCGGATTCTGCCCCACGCCAAGGATTCACTCGATCTGGTCCGTGCCGGTTACCGGCAGGGCGAGTTCGGATACCTCACGCTGCTGACCGCGCAACGGACCTACACCCGAGTCAGCCTGGCGTACCTCGATAGCCTGCGGGGGGTACACACGGGCAGCGTGTTGATCGAGGGATTGCTACTTACGGGGGGATTGCAGGCAGCCGATCAATGACGGCGGGCAACGCCCGAGCGTCGAGACAGTCCTGCCCGGCCCATTCGCCGCGGACCAGCGCCGCCACGCCCGAAGGCACGGCCAGAAATTCCCACTTTCATCCCACGGGCAAGCCACCAGGAGTGAATCTCGATATGGGCTAAATCCGCCCATCCGGGCCAACCGATATAGTCTACGGTGCCTGTTCCGTCTCCCCCCGAACCGCCAGAAATCCTGGCCACACGCAATGGGGGTTGCCCATGTGGAGACGCGGGTGGTAAGATACATGTTCAGATTCCATACAGTCTTCGAGCCGGGATCGGCGATGCACCGGGCAGTCTGTAACGTGATGGTCACCGCGTTGTTGGCGCACGTGGTGTTTGGGTGCTGCCTTCACCATGCCCACGCCTGCGCTGCTCTGCCCGGCGCTGCCACTGACTGCAAGGCCGCTTGCCCGTGTGATCACGGCGAAGATCAAGGCGATCATGGGTCCCGGCATCAACGGTGCCACGTCGACCGTTGTGTATTCAGAGCGGCGGAATCCCGCCATGCCCCTCACGTGTCGGTCGGGGAAGCTTGCCTGGCGCCGGCGTGTGTCGTGGCCGACCTGCCCGGTCAGGATGGGATCGAGATTGCGGATCCGGCGCCCCACGTTTGCGGCCTACCGATTGGGCTGTATCTTCTGAATCAAGCACTCTTGCTCTGATTCTTCCCTTGCTGTTCGGCATTTCCGCGTTTCGCGCTGCGCGCTCGGCAGGGGCCGGTGCGTGCTCCGGTACGTCTGTTGATCGTACCGGTATACCGGAGGAGTTCTAACGTGAACAGCGTCAAATCGTCTCATCGACACGTTTCCATACATCGCAGCGGGCCCAATCAGCCCCAGGATCGGAAAACCAGACCGCCTCGAAGGCGCCGCAATTGGGGAAGGTCTCTTTGGCTGGCAATCCCCATCGGGCTGGTGGGAATCGCCGTGGCGGGGTTTCTCTCCCGTAGTCTCTGGTTGCCGCGGGTGGAAGCCATGATCGCCAATATGCGGCCGGATCCCGCCCAACCCGCTGCCCACGATCCGGGAGCCGATCCCCAACAGAGCTCAACCTCGCTGCAACTGAGCGAACAGGCACGCAAGAACGTGGGACTGGAACTCGTCTCTGTAGAGCAGCGCGACTTCGATCGCACGATCAACGTGCCCGCAATGGTCATCGAACGTCCCGGGCAAACGCAACTCGAGGTAGCGTCCCAGATGACCGGGATCGTCACCCGGATCTATCCCATTCGCGGTGAAGCGGTGTCGCCCGGCGAGCAACTTTTTGAGCTGCGCTTGACACATCAAGACCTGGTGGCCACACAGAGCGCTTTTTTGCAGACACTCGAACAACTCGACGTGATCGATCTGGAAGCTGCCCGGCTGGAAAAAGGGACCTCCACCGGATTCATTCCCGAGAAGCGGCTGCTGGAACAGCAGTACCAGCAGAAGCTGACCGAGGCGCGGCGCCGCGCCCAACGCCAAGGGCTCCTTCTACACGGCCTGAGCAAAGCGCAAGTCGACAATATCGAGACCACCCGGCAGTTGCTCGAGCAGGTGACCATCCTTGCCCCGCCACTTAACGACTGTGAATCGTGCCGGGCACACGAGGAGTTTTTCCAGGTGGCCGAGCTTGCGGTCTCCCCCGGCGAGCACGTCTCGGCGGGAGCCCGCCTGTGTACCTTGACCGATCATTGCGAACTGTACGTGGAGGGCAAGGCCTTCGAGCAGGACGCCCACGCACTGAACGAGGCCGCCAAAAACGGTGCCCCGGTCACCGCGGTTGTGGAAGGCAACGGGTCGGGTCCTCACGGAGGCAAACCTCTGCGCATCCTCTACGTGGAAAACCAGGTCGACGTGGAGACTCGCGCCTTGAAGTTCTACGTCCGCCTGCCCAACGAACTGATCCGCAACGAAGTCACTGAGGACGGTCACCGCTTCATCGGCTGGCGATACAAACCCGGCCAACGGGTCGAGCTGCTGGTGCCGGTCCAGCGCTGGGAAAATCGGATTGTGTTGCCGGTGGAAGCCGTCGTCCAGGAAGGTGTCGAGTGGTTCGTCTATCGCCAGGCCGGCGGCCGCTTCGATAGAAAATCCGTCCACGTCGAATACCGCGACCAGCATCACGTCGTGATCGAGAACGACGGGACCCTGTTCCCCGGCGACGTCGTGGCCGGAAAGGGTGCATATCAGATCCATCTGGCCCTGAAAAACAAGGCCGGTGGCGGCGTCGATCCCCACGCCGGACACAATCACTAAACGCCCGCCCCGGCTCGAGGGATTGACCGGATGTTGAATGCCATTATACGTTTTTCACTGCGGCAGCGGCTGCTGATTGCCGCCCTGGCCGTGTTCCTGCTGTTCTGCGGCGGATGGCAAATCCTCCAGTTGCCGATCGACGTGTTTCCGGACCTCGACCGTCCCCGGGTAACCGTGATGGTCGAGGCACCCGGCATGGCACCCGAGGAAGTCGAGGCCCTGATCACCATTCCGCTGGAGAGCAGCCTCAACGGCGCCACCGGTGTCCAGGCGGTTCGCACCCAATCCGGGGTGGGCCTGGCCGTGATCTACGTCGAGTTCGACTGGGGCACCGACATCTACGTCGACCGGCAAATCGTTACCGAAAGGCTGGCCCTGGTTGCCGATCGCCTGCCGCCGGGAATCTCGCCGCAACTGGCCCCCGTCTCCTCGGTAATGGGCCAGATCATGATCATCGGGATGTGGAGCGAGAGCGGGCAAACCACGCCCATGGAGCTGCGCACTCTGGCCGATTGGGACGTGCGACGAAAACTGCTCACCATTCCCGGAGTTTCCCAGGTCTTCGTGATGGGAGGCGACCGCAAGCAGTTCCAGGTGCTCGTCTCACCCGACGAGTTGCTCCGCTACGGCGTTTCGCTGCACGAGGTCGAGACGGCACTAAAAGAGAGCAACGCCAACGCCACCGGCGGATATCTCGATCAGCAGGGGCCGAACGAGTGGCTGGTCCGCTCGCTGGGCCGCATCCAGACCACCGGTCAGCTCAAAGACGTAGTCGTGAAGATGCGGGGTGGCCGGCCGGTAACGGTCGGCCAGGTCGCCGAGGTGATCGAAGGGCCGCAGGTGAAACGCGGCGACAGCGCCGCCTTCGTCAGGCGCCCCGACGGCTCCTTCTCCGGCGGCCCGGCCGTCGTGCTCACGATCAACAAGCAACCGCACGCCGACACCCGGCAGGTGACCAACCAAATCACCGATGCCCTCGCCGAACTCCAAGAACGGCTCCCCGACGACGTGCGGATCCACCCCCAGTTGTATCAGCAGAAGGCATTCATCGACCTGGCCATCGATAACGTCACCGATGCACTTCGACACGGCGGCCTGTGGGTCGTGGTGATCCTGTTCCTGTTCCTGTTGAACTTCCGCACCACGTTCATCACCCTGACGGCCATCCCGCTCTCGATCGTGGTGACCGGTCTGGTCTTCAAGTGGTTGGGCCTCTCGATCAACACCATGACGCTTGGCGGCCTGGCCGTGGCCATCGGCGAACTGGTGGACGACGCGATTGTGGGCGTGGAGAACGTCTTTCGCCGACTGCGCGAGAACCGGCTCCGCGAGGATCCCGAGTCGGCGCTGTTGGTGGTGTTCAGAGCCAGCGCGGAAGTCCGCAACCCGATTGTCTTCGGCACCGCAATCGTGGTGTTGGTCTTCATCCCCGTCTTCGCGCTGAGTGGGATGGAAGGGCGCCTGTTCACACCGCTGGCCATCGCTTACATCGTCTCGATTCTCTCGTCATTGCTGGTCTCCCTGACACTAACGCCGGTTCTCTCCTATTGGCTGCTCGCCCACAGGCGAATCTGGCCATGGTTGGCGGCCGTCCTGGCTCCTCTGGCAACCTTCGCCGTTTCATATTGGGTGGTGCCGGACCTGCTCGAGTTGCTGCGGCTTCAGGCCGCCGCCGCGTGGCTTTCCCACGCGCCCATCTGGCTCCACCTGGCCATGGCAGTCGTTTCGGCGCCGCTGCTGTGGATTATGATGATGATCGCAGACCGCGTCTCCCACGAAGAGCGGGATTCGTTCCTTCTCAGGGTACTCAAGCAGATGGCCGCCGCGGGTATCCGTATTGGACTTGCAACTCCGATTCCGGTTCTTCTGGTATCCTTGGCTGGGGTTGTAGTCAGCATCTGTGCCCTACTGCTGTTGGAAAGCGACTTCCTCCCGCCGTTCAACGAGGGAGCCGTGCAGCTTAACGTCATTCTTCCGCCGGGCACGTCGTTGAAGACGTCCTGCGAAGTGGCACAAAAGGTCGAGCGGCGGCTGCAAAAGATCGAAGACCTCACGGCGTTCGTGCGCAAGACCGGCCGTGCCGAGCTCGACGAGCACGCGGTCACCGTGAACTTCACCGAAGTCATAGCCTCGTTCGACCCCCACACCACCCGCAGCCGTGAGGAGATCCTCGAAGATCTGCGCGAGGCCATGGCCGACGTCCCCGGCATCATTACGGCGGTAGACCAGCCGTTGCAGCATCTGATTTCTCATACTCTCTCGGGCGTCAGGGCACAAGTGGCAATCAAGCTCTACGGAGACGATCTGCCAACCTTGCGCCGGACGGCGGATGAGATTAAGGCAGCGATCTCCGGCATCAAGGGAGTCAAGGATTTGCAGGTCGAGCCGCAGAAGGAGATCCCGCAATTGCGGATCGCGATCGATCGGTATAAACTCAAGAAGTACGGTCTGCGCAGCGCCGACGTCAACGAGTTCGTCGAGACTGCCATGCACGGCAAGGTCGTCTCCGAGATGCTGATCGGGCAAAGAACGTTCGATCTGCTGATCCGGCTCGACGAGCAATACCGCGAAGATCTCGACGCGGTCCGGCGACTCAGCCTCGATTTACCCGGCGGAGGTACGACCAACCTCGCCAGCGTGGCCACCATCTCGGAGGATTTCGGTCCCAACACGATCAAGCGGGAACAGGTAAAGCGACGCATTGTAATCCAGTGCAACACCGCCGGGCGCGGGCTGGTGGACGTGGTCCAGGACATCAAGAAGCGGCTCAATCAAATCAAACTCCCCTCGGGTGGCTATTTCATCGAGTATGGCGGGCAGTTCGAGAGCCAGCAGTCCGCCTCCCGGGTGATCGCCGTGCTGTTCGCCGTGTCGCTGGTCGGCATGTTCCTGGTGCTTTATGCGATGTTCGGCTCGGCCAATCTCTCGTTGCAGGTGATGATCGCTCTGCCCATGGCCTTTATCGGCTCGGTGGCCGCACTCTATTTGACCGGGCAAACGCTGACTGTGGCAGCCATGGTGGGTTTCATCTCGTTGTGCGGAATTGCGTCGCGCAACGGGATCCTCTTGATCAATCACTACTTGCACCTCGTGCAGTACGAAGGCGAGACCTTGTCGCCGGAGATGATCGTCCGCGCCGGCAGGGAACGGGTTGCCCCCGTGCTGATGACCGCCCTGACTTCCGGCATCGGGCTGGTGCCGTTGGCGCTGGCCGCCGGCGAGCCCGGCAAGGAGATCCTCTACCCGGTGGCCACGGTGATCATCGGCGGGTTGATTACCAGCACCGTGCTGGAGTTTCTGGTTCGCCCGGCGCTCTTCTGGAAGTTGGGCCTGCGTGCGGCGCGGCGAGTTGTGAGCCAAAATCGGCTGGAAATACAGCTTGTGGAGAAGAAGGGGCAATGGCACAGAGTTGAAGGCGGCACGCGGCCGTGACCGGGCGTTTTTTTCAAGAAAGGACTTTGTCATGTTCAAGCTTCGTAGAATCTGCGTGGTCTCGATGGTTGTCGCCGGGGCCGTATGGGCCGTAGCCGGCTTCGGTCCCGCAAACCCGAATCGAAACTCGGGCCCCGCCGAAAACAAACCCAGCCAGTCGGTCCTCCAGACGGACCCCGACGCCGGCCTGAAGGCCTCGGATGGCCGTCTACTGGCGGCCCGCTATCACCTGCGGGGCCGCACCAAGCGGTTCTTTCAGCGGTCGCCCGCCCAGGTCAAGGGAAGTCACAGGGCCGGCGGGAAGCGTTATCCGCCGCCACGAAAGAGTTCGCCGTGGAGCGGACGCGCAAGAGCGTAGCGCAAAGCGACGCGGCAAAGAGCGTAAACCACAGCAAAAAAGGAAGAATCATGTTCCCCAGAGTCTCACTAGTCGTGTTGGCGATGGTCGTCGTCCTCTCGCTTAACGGTTGCGGATCGGATTCTTCCGATACGCATTCCGGGCAGACGCCCGAGGGACCTTCGCCGACGGCCCAAGATCCGGGCGACGTCCATCCGACGGAGGGCCCCCACGGCGGGCATCTGATCGAGCTGGGAAACGAAGAGTATCACGCGGAACTGCTGCACGATGAGCAGGCGCACACCGTCACGGTCCACCTGCTGGATGCGGCTGGAAAACAGCCCGTCGCCGCGGGCCAGCCGGAGATCATGGTCCAATTGTTCCAGGACCGCCAGTTCGTCTCCTATGCCTTGAAGGCGGTACCGAAAGCAGGAGACGCCGCGGACACCGCCTCAGAGTTTCAGATCGTCGATCAGGCCCTCTGCAACATCTTGTCCCATGAAGACAAAGTTCGAGGACGCCTGCAAGTCACGATCGATCAGCAACCGTATACCGGCACCATCGAACACGAGAGCCACGATCACGAAGGGCACGATCACGAAGGGCACGATCACGAAGGGCACGATCACGAAGGGCACGGCCACTGAGGAGATGGTTGGCAAACCTGATGGCACGCGGGCAACAGCAATAGCCGGGTCGCAGCGCGACGCGGCAGTGGCTGCCGTTGGAGAACTCTTTCCCGCGTCGCGTTGCGACCCGGCTATTGTCCCTCGGCAAGGTCGACCAGGCAGAGTCTGCGACTGCTGAAACTCGTCATCCGCTTGCATCGCGGCTCCGCCCGGATATACTGAACCGCCGGATACCGAAACACCAGTCACCGTATTCGGTCGGGATCTCCGTCTGCCGAGGACTCAAAATGCCGCGAAACACCCTGCTTAGACACTCCCTGGTCCTGGCCGCTGCAATCTTGCCCGCAGTGCCGCCGGCAGCGGGGGACGCTGTGCAGGTCCTCCATGCGGCCGAAACTCGCCGGCCGTCGCCGCCCAATATCGTGCTGATCATAGCCGACGACCTGGGCTACGGAGATCTGGGCTGCTACGGTTGTACCGACACCCGCACCCCCGCGCTCGATCGCTTGGCCACCCAGGGCGTCCGTTTTACGAACTACTACGCCAACGCACCGGAGTGCTCGCCCACGCGGACCGCCCTGATGACCGGCCGTTACCAGCAGCGGGTGGGAGGGCTGGAATGTGCCATCGGCACCGGCAACGTGGGCCGCTACGACGATGCCGTCCGGCTGGCCGGCAACCACGACCTGGGACTGCCCCCGGAACAAAACGTGCTCATCCGCGGGCTGAAAAAGGCCGGCTACACCGCCGTCGGCTTCGGCAAGTGGCACCTCGGCTACGAGCCGAAGTTCGGGCCCATCAAGCACGGCTTCGATTACTTCTTCGGACCCCTGGGCGGAGGGGTCGACTACTTCTATCACTGCGAATCGACCGGCGTGCACATGCTCTACGAAAACCAGCAGCCGGTCCGCCGGGAAGGCTACATGACCGACCTGATCACCGACGGGGCACTGCGATTCCTCCACCGGCAGCCAGCCACCCAACCCTTCCTACTCTACCTGCCCTATACCTGCCCACACACGCCGATCCAGCACCCCGACAAGAAGCCCCCCAGACCCAGGACCGACAAGAACTGGAACCAGGGCACGCGCCGGGACTATGTCGCCAAGGTCGAGCGGCTCGATCAGGGGATCGGCAAGATCCTCCATGCACTGGACCGGCGCGAGCTGGCCGGGAACACTTTGGTGATCTTCGTCAGCGACAACGGCGGAACCAGGCTGGCCCGCAACGCCCCCTTCTCCGGCTACAAGGGTGGGCTGTTCGAGGGCGGGATCCGCGAGCCTTGCATCGTCCGCTGGCCGGGACACGTTCCCAAGGGAGTCGTCAGCGACCAGACCGCGCTGATGATGGACTTTACCGTCTCGATGCTCCGAGTTGCCGCAGCGGGTCCGCCGGCTGATCTGCCGCCGGACGGGATCGACGTGCTAAAGCTGCTCGAACAAGGTCGCCCGCCACAGCCACGGACGCTCTTCTTCCGGCAACGCCGCGGCGAGCGGACCTGGCGGGCCGTCCGCGACGGGTCGCTGAAATACCTCTCCCGCCAAGACGGCGACCGGCTGGAAGAGCACCTTTTCGATCTTGCCCGCGATCCGGGCGAGAAGAACAACCTGTTGGACTCCCGTCCCGACGACCTGGCCCGGCTGAAACGGCTGCTGAGCGGATGGGAGAACGAGGTCCGCCATAGCCGCTGAGCCAGTGGCACCCAGCCGCTCCGCGTCGCGTTGCGAGGAAGGCTATTGCCGATCACCTCGGTCTGGCGGCGGCACAGCGTCCCCCGCTGCCGGCGGCACAGCGTCCCCGCTGCCGGCGGCACTGCGCCAGATTTCAATCCCGCTGAAGTTCGCGGCGCCGCCGCTGGCGGTGATGCCGATCTTCCCGTCGGCCGGGGTGGTAACCCACGGCCCAAGTCGGCGCCAACGGCCGGCCGGGCCGCTGTAGAAATCGCGCTGCACGAGTTTTCCGCCCAGGCGGATATCGAACGTCTCCGGGGCGGTCTCCTCCCAGACGTAGGCGTAGACCGCATAACTGCCCTGGGGTACCTCGGTGATCGCGATACTGACCTGGCGGTTCCAGCGGAACGAGTGGATCATCTTGGCCCAGTCTGCCGTGGGCACACTGGCTGCATCGGTGGGTGGGCGGAGCCGCACCTGGGGGCTGTTCAGCAAGCGGTCGCGGCAGACGAAGCTCTCCGCGTCGTCACCTTCCCACTGGCGACCGTCGATCTTGATCGGCTTGCCGCCGATGTTGATCCCGCGCCAGAAGCGCCACGGCCCAGTCTTGTCCGGGGGGCCTTCCAGGCGCGTGATCGGCTGGCTGAGATCTTCCTCCACTCCGGGAGTGCCGGGCGGTGGTTTGACCGGCTTGCCGCTGACGTTCAGCACGATACGGCGATATGCCGTCAGCGGCGGCTTGCCGCTGTCGGTGACCTCGAGAATCACGTGGACGGTCCGGCCCGACGCGTCGGCCGGCACGCTCACCACCGCATCGGGCCGGTCGGCGCCGCTGATCGGCGCATCGGCCCAATAGCTGCCCGCTTCGCGGTAGACCCACCAGCGGCACTTCAACGAATCTCCGTCGGGATCGGAGGAGCCGGCGGCGCTGAGCTTGACCTTGTCGCCCGGACTGGCGGCAACCTCCAGCACGCGCCGGCTCCGATCTCCGCCCAACACGGCGGACGGCTCGTGATTGGCCCCCGCCAGCGGCCTCACGCACCAGTCCATTCGCGCCTCGAACGCGTTCTGATACGCCGCCCGCCAGCGGTGGATCGTATACAGCACGTCGGGCCTGTCATTCATCAGGTCCTGGGCCGGTATGTACTCGTTGCCCCGGCCGCTGCGGCGGAACCGCCCACCCCAGTTGCCCCACTGGGGACGCTCCGGGTCGCTCAGGCCGTCCGGCAGGACGTAGAAGAACGACGGCGTATCGCCCTCCTTCACACCATCCTTTCCCGATGCCTTGGCCGGATACAGCGGCCCCAGCGGACCGTGATTCGTGCGCACGTGTCGCTCCAGCCATGCCGGCGAGACGATCGACTGGTCGCCTTCCTTCCAGATCCCGCGGAACAACCGGTCCGAAAAGACCCAGAACACGTCGGGGTGATGTTGCTTCACCCAGCCGGCCGTGCGGTCCTGGTCGGCGATCGAGTGTACCCGGATCTTTCGCTTGAATTGGGCCAACTGCTCGGCTGAGCGCGTGGTTTGCACTTTCCAGATGGCCTGGGCCAACTCCCGCGGCCCGCCCCAGATCGAGAACCACACCGGCCGCGGGTCGTGGCGGTCGAGCACCTTGATGATCCACTCGGAGGCCGCCGAGTCCATGCCCGGCCCTACCTTGTGCGGATCCCCGTTGTGGCCGTCCTTGATCAGCCCCTTCAGCCGCTCGTACGACGGGTAGTCCAGACGGTGCTTGCGGAGATTCGGCAGCACCTTGCCGTAGGCGTCCACTGCCGCGTGGATCAGGTCCGGCCGGGTCTGCTGGTAATGTCCGTGGCCGAACCCGGTGCAGAGGCCCTCCACCTCGAAGTCGCAGCTATGGAGCAGGAAGCGGATCATCGACTGCCGGTCGTCCGGGTCCCCGCCGATGTCGGTCATCACCACCAGCCGCATCTTGGCGTCGGACGGCACACTGATGGGCGAGGCCCCCTCTGCATTTCCGGACCAGACGACGGCCAGCAGCAGGGCAAAGGCCGAAACTCCGGCGGTGGCCCACCGGAGGAAACGGCGTCGGCTGAGATTGCGATTCATGGCAAGCGCCTTTCGCTTTGGGAGGAAGCAGATGCGGTTCGCCGCGATCTGCCGCAGATGACTCGAAAGCAGCGACTCCCGGGACGCCCGCCGGTTCGAGGATTTCTCCAGCCGGCAAGTTACCATATCCGGTCGGAACAACAAGCCGCCCATGGCACTCTCCCCGACGTATTTGCACTGCTTCAACGGGTTGCTAAACCACCGTGCGGGATTTAGAGATTCCTTCCTGAGCCGTCCTTTTCCATCGAGTCGTCCGGCAAGCGGGAAACCGTTGCCTGCCGGTTGCGATGATGTTACCATACGAAGCACTGCCAATCCACCACCTTCTGCCCAATCTCACCAGCCAGGGGAGGAAAGTCAATGATCGCAACAAGACCATCTCTTGCAGCCGCCGCCCGCGTCGGTCTTCTGGCGTGCATCGCGCTGTTGTTGCCCGCGCCGATCTGCCTGGGACAGCGCCGCGCCAAGCCGAAACCGAAGCTGGCGCCGACTCACCGAAACGTATCCTACGGTCCCCACGAGCGAAACGTGATCGACCTCTGGCTGGCCGAATCGGCCCAGCCAACCCCGCTGGTGCTCTACATCCACGGCGGCGGTTTTCGCGGAGGCAGCAAGGAGAGTCTAAACGTCCAAACGCTCAAAGAGCTGCTGGCCGCAAAGATCTCGGTGGCGGCGGTCAACTATCGCCTGGTGCAACACAAGCGGCTGCCCGCGGCCCATCACGACTGCCGCCGGGCCCTGCAGTTCCTGCGGTCCAAGGCGCAGCAGTGGAACCTCGACCAGAAGCGGATCGGTGCCTTCGGCGGATCGGCCGGGGCACAACTCTGCATGTACCTGGCGTTTCACGACGAGATGGCCAAGCCGAAGAGTCACGACCCGATCGAGCGCGAATCGACGCGGCTCCACTGCGTGGCCACCAGCGGGGGCCAGACCAGTATGGACTTCCGGTGGTGGCAGAAGTGGATTCCCCAGTACGACCGCCCCCATCGGGATCCGGCAAAGGTGTTCGACGCCAACACGGAGGCGGAAATTGGGAAGATCGTGGAGGAGATTTCGGCGCTGTCGCTGATCTCGGCCGACGACCCGCCGATCCACATGGGCTACGGCATGGCGCCCAAAGACCCCGTACCGACCGATCCCAAACGGGCCCAAGCATGGAAGGTCCACCATGTGACGTTCGGACTGAAGCTGAAAGAGGTGATGGACAAGCTGGGCATCGAGGCGGACCTCAAATACCCCGGCGCAAAAACGAAATACCGATCGGTCGCCGACTTCTTCAAGGCAAAGCTCCCCGCCCGACCGTGAGCCTGGCAGAAAAAGACCGTCAAGAGGCAACCGCGCATCCTTGGAGAATAGCCCCGGCTATCAGCGAAAGTGAAGGAGGCGAGACGATGAAACGACTCGGCATAGCCTTGATGCTCCTGCTGACCTTGCACGCGACGGCCGCCGCCGGGGAACCAGCCTCAAAGCCGGAGCCGGAGCCCCGTCTCAATTCCATTTTGCTGGAAATGCCCCACAACACCTGGCTGAACCTCGAGCCCAAAGGCACAGCCTTCGCCCGGATGTACTCCGGCTGTTGCGCCGGCGGAGGCTACCTCTGGTATTTCGGCGGGGCCCATCGCGCCTATAAGGGCAACGACGTGCAGCTCTACGACCCCCGGGCCAACCGGTGGATCCAGGCGACCGAGCCCGAGTGGCCGGAAGTGGGCAGCAAGGACTGGAAAGCCATGATTTCAGGCGGCGGAACGACCTCGCAGCTCTCCCCCACCGGCCGGCCCTATACCGAGCACAGCTATCAGCAGGTCTGCTGGCAGCCCGGCCGCAAGCGGTTCTTCGTCGTGCTGGTCAGTTCCGGCACCTGGGAGTTCGATCCGCTCGCGCGCCGGTGGATCCATCTGGTCAACCGCTTCAACGACCGCAGCGGACCTCGCGGCTCCTGGGCCCAGAATCACGTGCTCAATGAACCCAATCTGAAGGCCCCGGTGCTGATCTGCGGCTCCGGCGATATGGGTGTCTACAAGTTCGACCACGACCGGCGAAAATGGAAACGGCTGGGCGACCGCCCCGACGAGTTGGCCTGGAACGAGTTCTATTCCACCTACGTGCCCGACTGGAAGTGCCATCTGATCTCCACCATGAAGAAGGGCTTCTTCAAGTTCGACGCAGCGAAGATCCGACTCACACCCATCCCTTCGTCCGAGAAACTCGTCCGCTGCCAGTCGCTCTCTTACGACACGGCAAGCCGGGTGGTGGTTGCCTTGGCGAAGAGACGGCTCACCCAGCGCCGTGTTACAGTCGTTCCTTGGGCGTTGGACGTCCAGACCATGAAATGGACCGAACTCGACCCGCCCAAACCCTGGCCCGAGGGCCAGTCCACCGGCAGTTGGGCCAAGCTCTGGTACGACGCCGGCCACAACGTGCACCTCTTCGTCAACGACGTAAAACGCGACCGCCGGGAACTGTTCGACGGCGGTGTGACCGAAACCTGGGCCTATCGGTACAAGCGGTAAGACTTCCGCTAGATAGAGGCGAAGCCAACTCCATCCGATCCTGACCGCGACCGGCTCGCGGCCGGGTCTTGTAAACCTGTACCGCGTCCGCTACGCTGTAACTGCCCCCAAGGCACCAATCACCAGCTAGAGGGCGAAGTGTCACCGCCGGAAAGAAAAACCAAGAGCAACGTACGTTTCCAATCCCGCGTACCGAAGGAGAAAACTCATGTCTCGCAGCTCCAGCCGCATTGTTTCTCTGGTCACCGTTGTCCTGGTCCTGGCCGCGTGCAGTTTCACCTGCCCGGCGGGGGAATCCTCCCGGGCCAAACGCAAAGGCAAAGGTAAAGGCTTTCAACCGCTGCTGACCGGCAAGGATCTCTCCGGCTGGCAGAACGCCGAGGGCAAGGAACCCGGCGCCGGATGGGTCGTCGAGGATGGTGCGATAATCCGCAAGGAGGGGGCCGGCGACATCTGGACCAAGCAGCGGTTCGGCGACTTTATCCTTCGTTTGGAGTTCAAAACCGCCGGCAACAGCGGCGTGTTCATCCGCACCGACGACCCCAAGGACTGTGTCCAGACGGGCATCGAGGTGCAGGTCAACCGGCCCTCTAAGAGCCCCGGGAAACACAGCACCGGTTCCGTCTACGACGCCCTGGCGCCCAGCCAGTGCGCGGATAAGGCCGACAAGTGGAACCGCATGGTCATCACCGCCAGGGACAACAAGATCACGATCGTGCTCAACAGAAAGCCGATCATCGACATGGATCTGAACAAGTGGACCGAGGCGGGCAAGAACCCCGACGGAACCAAGAACAAGTTCCGCAACGCGCTGAAGGACTTCAAGCGCGAAGGTCACATCGGGCTGCAGGATCACGGCGCCGTGGTGGCCTACCGGAACATCAGCATCAGGCCGCTGAAGATGAAGAAAAAGTAGCGATCCGCTTTCCCCATTCGCAACATCCGGGCCGTTTGGCCGCCCGTTGAAAAGGGGGATTGCCGAGGTGTGCCACTACTTCGCAGAAGCAGTGCTTTCCCCGAGCCACGCCGGCAGCACCGCTTCTGCGAAGCAGTGGCACACCGTTTGGCGGCGCGCTGTGAGTCGTCTACGGCACGGTGGTCTTGCCGCGCGGCAAGAGGTTTTGCCGAGCTTTCAAGATGTCGAGCCTTCAGACTCACTGCGCCTCGAGCGGACCTACGGGAAAGTCCTTCTCCACGCCCGTGGGGTTCAATGGATCCACGTCGATCGGCGGCCAGACGTCGTCGCCTCGCCTTTGAGCGTTGATCGGATCCATCTCATCGCCGATCCAGCCCAGCCGGTTGGAGTTCAGGTCCAGCCAGAGCGTAAGCCGCCGCCAGTCGTCGTCCGACATATCCAGGTCTTTGTGATAATCCTTGGTCGTCAGCGATTTCATCATCCCCGACGCATGCGCGCCGAATCGTCCCGGCGTGGTCCTCGACCCGCCGATGCCGAGCATCCTCATTCCTATTTCGCCGGGCAGGCCGAACGCCAGATGGTTTTTTGCCACGGAAGCATAGGTCATGTC
>SDBV01000751.1_pt1 | contig 47010 bp, 89 predicted proteins | sample 2277081 | NCBI WGS metagenome assembly SDBV01 (sample SAMN10402039, study PRJNA504765) | marine sediment metagenome | isolation source: marine sediment core GS10_PC15, 223 cmbsf | place: Arctic Ocean: Southern Knipovich Ridge | collected 2010
AGAGGCGACCTCCCAAGCCTGTAATGAAGGCTACTGTCTCGTTGAACGCGGTCACGATGGCGTCCTTGATAAGTCCCATGAGAAACTTCACAAGGTTCCAAGCGCCCCGTAGCGCGGAGGCAATCTTGTCTTTCACGAGGTTCCAACGATTCTCGGCCACAGCTACAATCGTCTCCCAGGTGGCAAAGAGGAACTGCTTGATTCCTTCCCAGGCGAGTTTTATGAGGCTGGTGATAATGACGAGTACCCCAGAGAGTATCTGCTTTATGGCGTCCCACGCGTCCCCAAACAAGTCCTTGATGGCTTCCCAAGCCGCTCCCCAGTCCCCACGCAGTAGCGCCATAGCTATTTCGATGACGTTGAGCATCGCCTGTATCTGGATACGGACGAGTCCCGAAATGACAAGCCACACGCCCCGTAGCAGGTTCACTATCGTATCCCAGTTGTCGCGAAAGAAGCCGACAATCCGCAGCATCGTGTTAGAGATGATAGTAGCCACCAGCGTCAGGTCAGCTAGGACTTTGGCGCGTATGATCGAGAATACCGTGCGGAAGATGGCTGAGACGACGTCGAACGTCCCTCCCACAATCTTCGCCACCCTATCAAAGACGGACGTAAACACACGCATGACAATATTCAGGTTGCCACGCGTTATCTTGACCCACCGATCAAAGACTGAGGTGACGATACGGCTCATAATGTCAAACGCACCCCCCACGATCTTCTTTGTCCGGTCGAATACGGCTCCAAAGATGACTTGGAACCTATGCGCCCACGCAGCAGCCGTCTCCTGGATACCAGTCAAGGTCTCAATGATGTCTTCTCCGATTGAGCCCCATACGTTGTCTACGGTCTTCTTGATAATAGACAGGGCATCCGAGATTACCCCAGTAACGAAGCCCCAGGCAGATGTAGCCTTAGACACTACGAAGTCTGAGACTTTCGCCCAGATATTCGTAACAAAGTCACTTACCGACTGAAACTTCTCCACGATCTGGTCTCTGAGCCACGTCACCTTGCTAACGATAAACTCGGACGTCGCCTTCCAAGCTCCCCGTAAGAATCCTAGAATCGCATCCCAGTTTTTCCAGACTAGGAAAGCGATAGCGGCGAGAACGATAATGATAGCGATGAGGGCAAGTGTGACTGGATTCAGTAGCAGGATGGCTGATGCGACGAAACTAATCACCGACCCAATGGCACCAAAGAGAGTAATAGCGGCACCAACCGCCGCGATCAACGCGCCAATGATGATCAGCAGCGGGCCTAGCGCCGCGAGAACAATAGCGACTACCACCACGATCTTCTGCATCCTAGGAGACAGCGTGGCAAACTTGTCAGACAGAATCTCTACCCGACCCACGACTTTGTCCAATACCTCTGCCACCACATCGATCACAGGCGCTAGACGTATGATCGCGACGTCCAGTCTAGCCATGATCTGACGTAGACGCTGTGCTGGAGTCTGCGCTGCCTCAAACGCTTTCTCTAGGTCTGCGGCCCCTCCCGCTGCTACAGCCCTGAACACCTCGTCTACCTTCTCTGCCTGCACCCCTGTCAGGTTCAAGAGTCCGGTGAGACCACGGACACGAGGAAACACCTTCGCCACTTCCTCGATACCGCCGAGTCCCTCTCGCAGACGCCCTAGAGTCACGATCAGACCCTTCTCGTCAATCTCCTGTCGCAAGTCCTCGAACGTTAGTCCCATCTTCGCTAGTGTCTTCGTACCTTCCGCCGTAGGTTTGACAAACGCTCGCATGATACCTAGAAACGCGGTGGCGTTCTCGTTCACGTCAGCGTTAATCAGGGACAATGCAGACAGGGCACCTGCAATCTCTGGGAACGCGATACCCAACTCAGACGCAAGGGGAAGCAGCTTCCCGAACACCCCCGCCATTTCGTCGGTCTCTACGTTACCTTCGCGGACGGCAGCGATCATCACACCGATAGTATCCGCCGTGTCTATGTTCTCTTGACCGTAGGCAGCTATGACATTCGCTAGTGCCTGGGCGATCACTTTGACCTCCCCCAGACCCGCTACCGAAGCCCTACCAGCGATGTTCAGGACGTCCATCTCAGTCCCCACCGCCAAGCCAGCGGACGCAAGGAAGAATAGTCCCTCCGCTAGTTCCTGAGGACTCTTACCTAAAGCAACGGCTAGTCCGAGCAGATTCTCCTCCCAGATAGCAACTTGGGCAGCGTTCGCGTTCGAGAGACCCAGTATCTTAGCCATCTCGTCCTGAAACTTGCCTGCTTTCTGGATGACCGCGAGGAACCCTCCCACGATTGGCGCAGTGAGACCGATAGTCATGGACTGTCCCGTACTACGGATGCGGCTACCAGTCGTCATAAGCTGGCTGCCAAACTTGTTCAGATTCCCTGACACCTGACGCAACGCCTTCGACGCCTTGTCAGCAAGAATCACCTCTCCGCGTACTGTGAAGTCCCTGCCTGATACCATCAACGTCCCAACTTCCGCGTACTGTTATCTAGCTTCTGTTGCGCCTCTGTATCGCGTTCCTGTTCGCCCTGTACGATCACTTCAATCTCCTCGATAAACCGATTCGGCGCAGAGTAATACTCTCCTAGTGAGAGGATTCCTCCGGCGCTCCGGAAGTGATAGCCACGGGCGACTCGTCGCGGGTATCGGCCCCGTTTAACTTCAGCGACGAGGCCACGACTTCCCCCGAAGGAATCACCGAAAGCTCGAAGATGGCACGTCCGACGACCTCACCCCGTTTCGCGGAAAGTATCGCCTTGTTCGCGTCGGTACACTCCTCCTCGAAATCCCAGGACAAGATGCCGTACTTGATCAGCGTTTCAGGGTCAAAGCCCTCGTAACGGATGACCCTGTCCAGGGCGGTCTCCTCCTGTCGAGCCATCTGCGCCGTAAGAACTGCTTCGGGGATCAGCTTCATCATGGACGCGGCAATCTCTGTCCCCCGCTGATCAGCCTCTCGAAGCTCTCCGACCGACAGTTCCTTGATCTTGACTGTGTTGCCTCCAGGCAGTTCTACGGTTGCGGTGTCATAGAGTGGCATACCTTTACGTCTCCGTTCCTTCTGACGAGCCCGCTCCAGCTTGTCGCAGGCTCTCCGCTCGCTTCTGTTCATACGATTCTGAGACCGTCACTAGGTTTCCGGTACTGTGCCATTAGTCCCTCCGATACTCCCCCAGATTCCGCTCTCAGCGCGTCTCTGGGGACGCTAGGGAATCGCAGTCAGGGTATTCTGTACCACGATTTCCCAGGGCGCTCCCTTTGTGGCATCATGGACTGCGGTGTACTCTAGCTCCGTCTGGGACTGTCCGTCATCGTCACGACCGGCCTCGACGGGATTCGTTAGTTCGTAGGCACCGTCGATAAGAATCCGGTGAGCCGAGGCTCCGATAGCAGGGCCGAGCATCTCCACACGGAAATACTGTAGCGCCGCAGCCTGGAGTCGAGACGCTCTCTCAGTCTCCGCCTCTGCCGACCAGTCCAGCGTAAACTTCAGAGTGGCCTCTCTCGCCGTGAACCCGTAGGTCGCGAAGTCAGGCGAATTGACGTCCAAGCGGAAGTTAGGAATGATGCCGGTCACAAGCTCCCACTCCCAGGAGATGATCTGGGCGGCCAGGATGGTATCGCTACTCAGTCCCGCGAACGATGTGGCAATACCGATAGTAGCTTTCGGCCCAACGATCAGGTTCCGTGTCGGGAGACCGATGGCACCCGTCTTCGCCTTTGCGACAGACTTCCGAGCGAACCAGTCCATTGACAGGGTGGCGTACTCAGCGCCACTCCCGCCACTCAGACGCAGCCTCCGACAGAGACCGTGCGTCATTGTGACCGCTAGGACGTCGGAGCTACCGTCGTCCTCCGAATACTCTAGAGTGAACGCGTCAGGCGCGGGGTCGGTGGCCGCATTGGGGGTGAATGTCCACAGCTGCCCGTCCGTACCTCCCGACTGCGCTACTGGAGTCACTCCACCCTTGACACCGCCGAGCAAGGCGTGAAGAATCTGCTCGTAGCTCAAGTCGGCCTCGAACTCGATCTCAGACATCTGCCGCGCTATCTCTGCGGGGTCTCCAGAGTGTCTTCGGTCGAGAAGTCCGAAGTCCGCTTCCGCTGGAGGCTTCTCAGTCAGGTCACGCCATGTGGCTCCACCTGGACGGGGAATCCACCGTGCGGTCGCGGCCACCTCCGTCCCGCGAACTGACTCTTTGCCTGCTTGAATCAGGCGTAGTGGTGATACAGCACCCATGTTAGCTCCTTTCCTCTATCGTTACGATAACGCTATTTTGTATGGCGTAATAGTTACACCATCTGCTGCCACGTCAATGTTCATCAAGCCCGTAGCTAGGTTAAACGAGTTACCAGGGAACGGGCCGATGTGACGCTCACTTGTTGCCGGAACAGAGAACGTCTGGTCTGCCACTGCAAGCGCGGGACTCTGGAGTATGGTTTGAGGCGTCACGAACGTCACTATGATAGCGCCTCCGCTACCGTTCTCTAGCTTGAACGCCGTCCTCCCATCGTTCACCATCTCGGCACCATCTGCGTTAAGAACTGCCTGACCCGACCCCAGGTCTATTCCGGCACGAGTAACCGTCTTGACTGTAAGTGCTAAACGTGGCATTACCTAGCCCTCCCATGCTCTACCCGTGTCTTGTGGGCCGCGTCTCTCGCTTCCGATACCGCAGCGTCCGCCTCTCCAATCGCGGAGGTCGCTTGAGTCTTCGCTTTCTCGTTGGCGGTCTTCTTCGACTCCGAGTTATCCGCCACGACTTCTTTCTTGAAGCGGTCTCGATAGAACCCGCTCTTGATCTTCTTCGCCGCAAGTCGTGAACTAGGTTCATCGTGGTCTGCGGCAGGCCATCCGCTCCCAGGACACTCAAACCCTAGCTTCGGCGTGTAGACCAGTTTCACTATGTCTCCCATGTTTCTGCCTCCTCGCGTTTCTCGTGGGTAACGCGGCGCTCTTGCGAGCTACCGCCTATCCGTATGTCTCGCCCGTTACTTCGACGCACCGTATGATCAGAATCGCGGCGAAGTACACGTTGTCATCATACACGACGTTTCGTATCGCCTGCGACCCTGTCGGGGAGATGGTCGTTTGGTTTGGACTTGGAATGAGCACCAACCCAGGTGCTACAGTGAACAGTTCCGCCTTCACGTCCCGTAAGAAACTTACAGCCTGCTTTCTGGCCCTCTTACTGATTGTCTTCGCGGCGACAATCGCCTCAATCTGGATAGTGTGGTTGATCTGGTTGCGGCTGGACGATAGCTCCCACGGAGAGTCCATGTATCGTAGCACGATGCGTGGCAAGATGCTGAGCGTATCCGGCAGGTACTTGTCCACGTCCCTGATACCCTTAATCTTCTCTAGACGCTTCGCTAGGGCGTCCAGTACCTTGTCTACCTCCTGCTCAGGCACGCTGCACATCCGTACGTTGGATAAACTCTAGCCGGTACTCGTCTACCCACGTCCAACCGCACTCCTCGCAGCTACACTTCAGGGTCTTCACGTCCGATAACGGCGGCCCCCCGTCCTCGTCGTACACGTCAATGGCCGTACCTCGACATTGGACGTTAGGGCACGTCTTTGGATCGTTCACCTGATCTTCTGGCATCTAGTTTCCCCATATCTTCCGGAACTGTGCCGGAATCCTGTCCTGTACTGACTCCATCGCGGGACGGAAGTACGGTCGTGCCTCAAACCCACGCTGCGAGATGGCTCGTGCCACTGGAAACTCCTCTTTCGGGTCTTTCCCTACGGAGATAAGCCACGAAATCAAGGCTCCTGGTGGCGGGAAGTGGGGACGCGCTCCCCACTCCACGATAGCAGCGGCAGGGTGATCGACCACCACTTGAGCCGCAGTCCGTTTCACAGCGTCCTTGAGTCCCTGCGTAGGCGCATTTTTCCGTACCTCACTCTCCAAGTCCTTGAGCGCCTCCAGACGCGCCTTATCAATCGCGACACGTAGTTCTCGTGGCCCTCTGCGCCAGTCAATCCTCCAGACGATGCGTCCTGCTTCTGGCACTATAGCACCCACACAATCAGAAGTGTGAGGATTAGAGCTATACCAGATACGGCGAGTCCGAGAGCCAGTAAGGTGTCAGTCATAGCGCACGAAATCCTGCAACTCTCTCGCCGCGTCCGTATCGAAGTTACCGAACTTGGACGGAGGCTCACGGTCAATGAACGCCACTTCCTTGCGCTTCCACAGTCGCGCAGACTGAATCAGAGTCGCTTGCCGCACTTCCGGAGTGTAGACGTATCGGTCAATCTGGAGACCGTTCGCATGAGTCGCCGCAGTCGTACCGTTGACTCCTCTAGCGACAGACACCGTAGTACCCGCCACCCCAGTCACGTACTCCTGCTCTGTGCCTATTCTGAGCGTGTGACCGACAGAGAACAGAGCGCCATTCTCTACCAGAAGCGTCTTCTGCGTGGCGTCCTGCTCCACGGCATCTTGCACGGTATCATCCGTGTCTACCACATCGTTCCCGTAGCCCCACTCAGCGGCAATCTCTACCAGCTTCTCTTGGGCTGCGAAGCGAGAGAAACTGCCATTCAGTCCATCAAGAATCACGCACGTCTTCGGGAACATATCGTACGGGAGGGCTGCATGAGGACGCGCTAGATAGAAGTCAGCCGCTACGAGAGTCGTCTCGAATGTCCGGTCGCGATCCTCGTCAAACTTGATCGTGGTGACTGCCAGCAAGTCAGGGACAGTCAGCAGGGCCGACCCCGTCCCATCGAAAATCACAGTCTCGATCTTGGCGTAGAAGAACCTGCGGCAGAACGTATCTACGTCTCTCGACGCCGACTCTAGCATGTGCTCTAGCTCCAGACGATTTGCCACAGCGAGGTCAACGTCGTGACTAAACTCACGCTCCCAGGCGTCCACATCAACGTACAAGTTACGTGGCACTAGGTATCCTCCCTTCGATCAGTCGCAAGACACGGGCACACTCTTTCGAGCAGGTGAGTCCGTAGTACACGCCATTAAACTCGCTACTGAAATGTGCCTCACAGACTGGACAACGATGCTGCATCTACGCCTCCGAACTTCCCTCGAAGTAGATTTTCGTTACAATGATGGCAGAGTTGACGGCGTTGTTCGTGATCTTGAACGTGAGCACGTCCGACTTTGCCACCTCCGGATGAATCTCAGTTCCGGAATACACGACCGACGCTTTCTCTGTGGCAGTCGCACTCCGGTCAGCCCCCACGGTCTCTAGGACGTCCTGCCCTTCAGCGTCGTCTAGCGCAATGTCGTAGAGAGTCGTCGGCGCGGTAGCTCCTGGGTTCGTCTCTATGGCAAGAATCTTTCCGCTGATCTTTGCTTCCAGGACAGTAGCAGGAAACGATGCGTCAGCCGCGTCAGCGACCGCCGAGAGGGTAATAACCCCAATCGGCCCCCGCCTCTCAAGAAGCTGTGTGATTACGCCAGCCATCTACGCAGCCCACGCAAACGCACGACACACATGAATGTCCAGGGTGTGTACCGAGGCTTCCCCGTTCAGCCACGCAAGGCTAAGACGTAGGGCTTCATCATCAGGAATGTTGCCACTTGAGACTGTGGAGACCAGCACTCCGTCGATGTAGAACGTGAGATTGGCTCCGTCCCAGTACATCTCCCAGAACTGCTCCGTTGCATCTACGACAGTGCCGAGGGAGTCTGCCTGGGTCTCGGTGCTCCCCTTTTCAGCTACCCCGCTAACTCCGGCTCCTCCGTCCAGACACTCCATGTAGACACCGTCCGCTACGCCACCAAGTAGCGTTGTGTCGGTGACGCAGACTCCAAAGAGTAGGTCGCTCTCAGTCGCCTCGTCGGGAGTGAACTTCAGACCGGCGTACCATCTCTGTCCAGAGACGCACCGGAAGGTCTGCCCAGGGGCCTGATACTGTCCTCCGTCGTTTTCGTTGGCCGCGTTCGTGATCCGAGCGATGATCCCCGCAGTCGGAGAGCCATCAAGCTCAGTCGTACCCGTACCGATCTCCACGACCGTACTGATCCATCCCGCCGGATCACTGCTCTGAATGTCACGGGCAAGGTCTACCTTCGCTTCGACACCAGGCCCAATCACATTGACAATACGCTCCCTGTGACCGTCCCAGTAAATCTGGTTCTGTCCTTCCCATCGTACTTGCATAGTTCCTCCTATTGGATGGGGAGGCGGGGGATGGAAAACGCTCCCCCCGCCTCCAAGTCAACGGCCCAGGTTACGCGAGCACCGTTGGGGTTACGTCTTCCTTGTAGCGGCCCTCGAAGAACAGAGCACACACGCCCCCCAAGACAGCGGCGTTAGCGGACTCGTCGAACTCAATCTCGACGAACGAGTGCCCCACAGCTAAGTCCTCGGCAGCGACTTCGACCAGAATGATCTTACTAGAACCAGCGGCAGGAACGTATCCCGCAGCGGCCCGTGCTGTAATCGCACCTTGGACGTCGGTAGTAAGAATATCGCGGCTATGGTACTTGATGGGCGTACGTGTCGTTGGTACAACGTCATCACATGAGTTTACGAGAATGGTGCTAGTGCCGGTAGTGCCTACTCCAATGTAGACCAGGAATAACATGCTCTCGTGGTTTGCCATGTTGTACACGTCACTTCTGACGTCGGCACCTGCAAACGCGTCCGCAACCGGATCAATGCCCTTAGCCACATGGATGCGCTCTAGGATTGAGGCAGTCGCCCCCATGACAGGGAGAAGACGTACCAGGCCGAGACGCATGTACGTGCGTCGTAGCCACCGTGGTAACATGCTCCAGGTCTCAGAGGGGACTTGGGGGCGAAGTACCGACCCCAGACCGTGAACTAGGCTGATAAGGAATTGCTGGATTAGGTTCAACATTGCGTCTCTCTTTCTACTTTCTGCCTGTTTCTAGCTTCGGCTGTTCAAGGTGATGAAGCTGGACTGGGTGTTTGTACCCTTGTACGGAGTCAGTGGAGTGTTTGCGATGGGCTGCCCGTCTGTCCGCAGGATGAACCGGAACACCGATTCGTCCGTAAGGAACTGGACGTGGATGCTGACGGCGGCGTCAATGCCACCCTTGTCGATCATGATGTACCCGCTTGAGAAGTCAGCCAGGATAATGTCGCCCTTCGTCCCCAACGTTTCACACTGCTCAATGGGCAGAATGGGTCGTCCCAGAAGCATCCCGAACGGCGCAGCCGACAGACCCGCAGCAGGCAGGAACACGGGGACTCCCCCAGTACCTACGGCCTTCTGCAAGGCGAATAACTGCGGCCAGGTGTCCTGGTTGATCAGCCACGTTGCGTTTTGGATTGACCGCGCCCACATTCGGGAGTACATCTTCTCGATATTCTCCGTCAGAATCGTGTTTGCGGCCTGTCCGGTCTCTTTGGTGACACTGACAGAGCCAGCGTGACCGAGAATACCGAGAGGCTCACCAGCACCAACGCCGCGAATCAAGGCGTCATCGAGCTTGAATCCAAACTCCTCTGCGAAGAATCCGGACAGGGTAGCCTCCAATGCGGCGGTGTCGGAAAGCTCCTCGTCCGTCGCGTAGTAGAGCCCTGTCAACTTGTGCAGGGATAGTTCGATCTGGCGGAAGGTGGGCTTGGACTTCGTGAACGACCCCGCTTCAGCCGTCCAGAAGGTCTGCACGCCACCGAGACGAGAACCGTTCACGCGGCTTGACTCGTCTACCGCATTGATCTTCAGACCGTTTGCTGTGCCACTGATCGGGATATGCCGAGGCATGTTGATCAGCTTCCCAGTCTCGTGCGCCTTCCGCAGAAGCTCTGCCGAAAAGTCGGTCTGCACGAGGAACCCACCGGCTGACGGGATGTCCTCTCCGAGACCGAGGGCGAACTGCTGAATCTCCTCCAGGCGCGGGTCAACTGGAGCTTCGGGTCGCATGGCGTGAATAGCAACTGCGGCCATCTGCGCTCCGAACGTCTCGAAGGGAACGGGGGCATCGCTACTAGCGCCCTCACCCTCTTCAGAACCTCCACCGGACGTCGCTTTCCCCACAGGCTGATTCCACGCTTGACCGGCGCGCTGATAGGTCTCTAGCGCCGTCGCTGCTTCAGTGTCTACGTCCGCAAGAGCCATCTCCTGCGTAAGCTGCGACTGGTAGGTGGCGATGTCCTCATACGCCTTGGCACGTTGCTCTACAATCGGAGCGACTTCAGGATCATCCAGACCCTTACCCGCCGTCAGCAGGGTACTGATCTGGGTGGAAAACTGGCCTGCCTGTGCTACTGCGGCAGCGAGCAGTTCTCGTAGGTGTTCTAACACTATGATTTCTCCGTTTCTACTGCCAGTGAGGCAGTCTTTTGTCCGTGCTCCAAGTCGTTGACCTGGGCGCGAAGCTGTCCTATCTGTGTTTGCAGAGACTCGACCGTATCCTCGCTGCGGGCCTTGTGCTCTCGTCCAGCGGAATCAGCTTCTATCCCCGATGCTTGTTCGAGCCGAGAAAATACCTCAACGATCTTCGTATCAGCAAACTCAGCGTGTACCACTAAGGCTACGTGTAGGAAATCAGCCCGTGTGATGACTTGAACCGTTCGATCTTCACGGGTCTCGATAGTGAACTCTAACGTCTGTACTGCCGCACTCACATCGCGCACGACACCGTCACTAATAACCTGTTTCACTTGTTCCGCCACATCAGTTTCGTTCAGGGACGCGCTGAATGTCATTTTGTCCGGTAGTGCTCTCATGCCACGTACATTACCGATGGGGATTCCAGTAATTCCTCCACCGTCACCATGCTGCCACATAAGGGGACGTGTACCGCTATTCAGCGTCGCTATCTGCCAATCAAAGGCGTGAGCGTCGTAGAGACGTGTGTCAAAGAACACTAGCTGTCCCGTAGCATCTATCGCTATACCAGGGCGGTCTACTTCTACGTTAAAGGGAAGCGCTACACCTGCCACACCCTGCGGGTCTGCGACGCCATTTGCCGCTTGGAATTGCACGATTTCTGGGATAGTCATAATTTCCATGTTATGTCCTCCAATCTGATTCTGTCAACCCCCCAAAATATGTCGGGGCGCTCTATTAAGTAATAGAGTTACGTTCTGTCCCCTCCTCCCTGACGCGCTGTACCAAGTGGGCGTGTGTCAATAACAGGATACGCATAGCAAACTGTGACTTAGACTCACTCTCCGCCCTGGGAGTAACCTCCGTCATAATGTATGCCGCTATCGCGGGAGAGACACGCGACAATTTCAGTGACGCCGCCGAAGCCTCCAGTTGCTCAATCAAGATACTACGGGAAACCTCGTGGTTCCCTAGCGTTAGGGCAAGTCTCTGAGCCCTCTCCTGAGTCACGACACTGCTACTCAGCGGCACTAGATTCAAGGGAACAAAGAACCTGTCCCCGTCATCCACCTGTGGGTAGCCAGCGATGTGGCGTGCCTCATTCTGCATGACGAGTCCGGACTGTAGTTCCCGTGACGCCATCTCTGACCGTTGCAGTTTCCGATCCTGCACGGCTAGGACGTTGGAGAGGTCACTCCGGACACGTATATTCTGAGTGCCAAACCGGCGCTGGAAGTAATGTGTGAAGGCAGAATCCCGTTTCTGAATCAAGGGGTCGGTATTCTCCTCGTGCATCTGCTGCCGCGCCTGACCGTAGTTCGTGTAGGTTGAGAACTTGATACCCAAAGCGGCTCCCACTACGGCAGGAGGTACATTGAGCGCCGACAGAATCCGCACCTCTGTATTCTCTCGCAGTGACTCCAGCCCAATCTCACGAGACCCAGGTGCCAGTCCCAGACGCTCGATCTTCCCCTTCTGTCCAGAGATAACGGCCATCTGCCACGCGTTCTTCACGCCTCCGATGTTAGCGGCCCACCGTGCCTGAAGTTGTTTCTCCTGCTCCCTGTCCATCGTGACCTCTGATACGAACAAGTGGGGCGGAACAGCCCCGACACGGAAAAACTCTTTGATGTAGACGGTAATGTTAATGTCCGCCTCAATAGCGTCCAAAGCAGCAGACATTGGCCCCACACCCCAGTCACTAGACCAAGGGTCGGGGGCGAAGACACGATGGATGATCCGCTGCTTCGGTATCACGAGCGCACTCTTGGACGGCTTGTTCAGGAGTGTCGGGTTCGGGCCACCATGCGTCTTCTCTGGGTCAAAGACGTAGTTCACGATACGCCGTGTAACCTTATCCCTGTCAAGGAACACGTTACGCGTCGGCAGTACCCGAAGCTCCCCCAGCCCCCCACGTCCAGGTAAGGTAGGCATCTCTGCGATGATAGCGTTGCCCGTGACTACAAGCTCCACATCCATCTTCTCACGGAACCGCATGGCATCCTCGTCCTCGTTCGGAAACTCCAGGCGCTGAGTCACCAAGTTATCGGGAGGTGTCATCCTCCAGACCCCGTTCTCGAACGTCTCAGCCATGAAGGGTATAATAGCTGCGGCGGTCGTCGTCTCCGTGACAGCGGCCCAAACGATCTCATTCGAGACATAGTGCTGCCAGAAGCGGTTAAGGTTCCTCTGGGCTAATCCCTGGTAGCCGTACGCACCACCAATCCATCCAGCCACAGTGAACTGCTGTCGCTGGAACAGTGACGTGGCTCCCTTCCACATAACAGGTATCGGATTTCTTGGCATGACTTCTAACCTCCCTTCGTGCCGCTCACTAGGCTTCTATCCGTCTGTACCATGTACCCTCGGCACGGAACCCTTCCGGCGTGATTAGAGTCGGGTACAGGTGCAGTTCCTTGTTACGGACGATGCCATAGGTGAACGCATGCTGCCAGTTTGCTCTTGCTACGAACTCTGGTTTCAGAGAGCATAGGCACCCATTCTCTATGTACCGATGCTTCCCGCTGGCGTTCGTGTGATGGAAGTCGTGTAGCCGGTGAGAGTGTCCGCAGATACCAGACGTACCCCTCCGAGCGAACATACGGGGGCCAAGGTTATTCCCGCCACCGTCCCCATGCTCGATCACTACCCCCATGACGTTGAGGCTCGACCCGTACTTCAAGTGTGTCCAGCCGTCCGTGAGGTGCATCAACTGGGCCGGTTCCATTGACGGTAGGTTGGAGATAGCGGCTCCGTGTCTCCAGAGCCACCGACGTAGCCTGTCCTCGTGGTTCCCGTCAATCCACCACCTGTCTGCCTTCGGGGTCGCAAGCTCGATACGCTTGAGAACCTTATGCCCAATCTCTAACTCCTCGTTGAACCGGAACTGCCGAGATGGGTTCTTGTCGAAGTCAGACATCAGGTAGAAGTCGAAGCCGTCTCCAGGCACCACCAGAAGCGTTGGGTCGAAGTCGCGAGCAAACTTGAGTACAGCGTTCACCGAGGCGACATCGTGAAACGGTATCTGCATATCGTTAAACGCGATCAGGACTCTCGCCCCCTCCTCCAGCCGGTCTAGCTCCTCGTGGACGTAGGTTCTTGGTTGCTGGAACAAGGCCGCAGCCCCATTCTCCAAGTCCTTCTCCAGTCCCAGTGACGCTGCTCGATGGCGTACCTGATCTCTAGTAATCGTTTGACCAGTCGCAGCTTCCAGGTTCTCGGCAATGGTTCCGTCACCGTACCCCCTGCCGTGTAGCTCTTTCAGATGTTCATCCAGTGCCAGTGTCCACTTCATTCAATGCCCCTTTCTCTAGTGACGGGGTCAATACCACAACCCCATGAAGCGCAGTCTGACTCCCCAGCCCCGCACCTTGGACACAAGTCCGGCTCTGGTTTGTTGTGATACGCTAGGTACAGTCTCGTAGCCTCAATCCCTATTTCCAGCGGCAAGGTAAGGGTCGAGACTCGTGTCCCCTTCAGCCGCATGGCGAGAACAGGCAGTTTCCCTTCCCGTTTCGCCTTCTTGATGGTGTCCTTCCAGAGTGTAAAGAAGGCAGACTTAGTCCCCTTCGTGTGCTTCGCCTCCACGTACACTTCGGGGTGGAGCGTGTCGCTACGTGTCCCGTGACCCGACATACCTCCAGACAGGGGCGTACGCACTGTCCCAAACAGCTTGGCGACGTGTCTCTCGAACGCCTTCCACGACTTATCCGCCATGAGACCCCACCTGTATCCCAAGCCGTCGTAAGTTCTCACTGGCGTCCAGTTGGTAGTCTGAGAAATCGTAGTACTGTGTCATGGCGTAGATTCGCTTCGCGATAATCTGTATCTGGAGACTATTGCTCCGGACAGCCCCATCGGCCAGAATCTTGAACACCTCGCGAAATATCTCGGCACTTGTTCTGTCAGCCACGCTTCTCTCTCCTAGCCGTCCTACGCTTGATGTCGATTCTAGCCTGACACGGAGGACATCGGTCTATGCCGCACGTTTTGAGATACTCTAGTAGCTTTTCACAAGTGGTAGAGTGACGTAGTGCCCTCCCTGCCATAGTGCGATTCCAGCACGCACACTCAGCCAGTGAGTTCTCGTAACGGTTAATTCTGTCGCGCCGTTTCTCAACCACGACCGCTAATCCGCCTCAATGGAATCAACCTCCACCTCCAATACGTCTATGAGCACGCCCATCATGTTCTTTAGCTCTATTTCAGCGAGGCGCGTTGCTTCATCTTCCGTAGTGGCGATTACCTCGAACGTGTCGTACGGAGATGGTATCTCGGCGGTTACAGTGACGAGGTACGACGTCACGTTGTCACATCCGCGAACTCGCAGCCCAGTTCCTTGCCCACAAAACAGCTACGACACAGGAACGACTTCGTCCCCTCCGCCCGCATGAGAAGCTGATCCTTCGTCTCAGACTGAACGGCTAGGTTGAACTGGTCACGCCGCTTCCGGAATACCTCGTCATCGTAGAAAGCCAGTTCCTCTGGCGTGAAGGTGAGGATGTAGCTCCGGAGGTCTACGGCGTAACACTTGTACCCACAGCTACGGCACGGACGGTAGAGATCAGACACCATCGGACTTAGTTCCTGTTGGCAAGCAGGACACTTCTTACGCCGGTCAGCGTACTCCCCATTCATAAAGAAGACGCGGAGTCGGCAATGGTCTGTGTTAGCTACCACAGAGTTCTGCGCCGACTGCTCGAAGTACATCTTGAAGTAGGACTCGTCAAACGGGTCAAGCAGCTTCACAAAGCCCCGCGTCACAATCGGTAGCATCCGTGCCGAAGACACTGTGGTAGACTTGATCTCGGTGAAGGGTGCCTCTACGTCCCCTGTCCACTCGTCAAGCTCATTCGCCACGCCCTTGTACACGATCACAATCTGCTGTCCCCTAGTCAGGAGAGCCTCATGCGAGTGACCCCGCAGGAAGTTGAAGACACGTCGCTTCGAGGGGTTGGCTGGCCCGTCATTCTGGAGGAACACCTGTCCTGCCCCCAACCGGACGCAGGGCCACAGTTGGTGCTTCCTCGGCCACCCGACACGCGGGACAGGGTCGTACTGCTTAGGGCGCACCTGGAACATCTGCGCCGACAGCCTCCGGAACATCCGGTCTCTGTCCTTCTTGTCCTCTACGATTCTCATACAAACCTCTCTATCAATGCTACTATGGCTTCTGTTGTACCGATGACTGCAACGACTACTGCTAATCCTCCCAGTAGCCAGCGTCGGGTTTCCGCAGAATCTTCGCTATGTTCCTGCCGATGCTCTCGTATCCTCCGAGCCATGCTCTGAAAGCGAGTGTCCGTCAGCTTGATAAGCCGCTGCATCGACTCACTCTGCCCATTCAATTGGCCTAGCAGTGACTCTCGAAACTCTTGGGACTCTAGCTCGATGTCGGCATCATGGTCAGAGCCGGTCACTTTGGCACCCCATATCGTTGCTGTATGTGTGGCACTGTTTCTTCCTGCTCGTCCACTCCACCTAACCAGAACATCATCGGAGCCGCGTTCACATCCTCTGGCCCGTGTAGTCTCGCAGTCGCTAGTGCCATCGCTAGAGCGACTGCCATATCTATCTGCGATGTCGCTAGTTCCTTCGTGAGACGCCACCCCTTTGCAGTTTCCTTCGCAGTCGCGGCCAGGACGTGCTTGTCCAGGTTCGGACACGGATACATGACGAATAGTCCCTGCCTTGTGTACGTGTACAGAGCGTCTCCCGCCCGTGTCAAGTTATCTGTGGTCTGTAGGTACTCCTCCACAGGCAGACCCCGTGCCATCAGACGCAGGATCATTGTCTCCATGTGATTCGGGTCACAGACGATACGGCGCACATCGAAGTCCTGTCGCACCACGTCAATCCAGGGGCCAAGGGTGTCCTCCGGAATCACAGGCTCATCCTTCGTAGGAACCCAGAGACCGTGACGCACCAGGAACGGATACCCGTCCTTATGCCACCCCACCGCGATTCCCGCTGTAGCGTCCCTCTTGTGTGACGCATCACATGCCACGTAGACGGGAAACTTCTTGCTAGGCGCAGGTTTGATGGCAGTACGTGGTAGCGCATCCCACTGCTCCGAGTCAATGAAAGCGGACTCACTCCTAGTCCACATATTCTTATGCAGCCTCAGATACGCGTTCGGACGGAGCCTCCCCTTCTCCATCTTGTAATACTCTGGAGTCTGCCACGGCATCCGAGGTGTATGCGACCAGTAGGCCACCGTGTCTCCCGCCTGAGATTCGTACACCTCCAAGTCCTTATGTATCCGTACGCCGTGACGCACCGTCCGCTGGTACAGCCTCCACAGTAGCTCCGACTCCTCCCTGAATCCGGCGTACGTGGTCACAAACTGTAACGAGTTACGCCGAGTCGGTACGACTGTGAACTCCTCCCAGAGCCGCATCAGGTTCTCACGGACGTAGGCCCAGAGTTCGTCCCAGATGGAGATCGTAGGATTCGCCCCAGACTCTCCCGCATAATCAGTCGGGATGGCTCGCATGAAGTCCCCCGCACGGAAGTCCAAACGAGATGGGGGCCGCGTCGTCTCTTTCACCCGTGTCCGGAAGTAGGACGCTATGGCAGGGTTGTAGCAAGGACTGGCCGGATTCAGATGGTCTGTGATACGGGCGTACGCTCTCCCCTGTGACTGCTCCTGGTCATTCGCTATGAAGAACGCCTCATTGATACCAGGCTCCGACAGCGTCACCCAGAGTCCTACCAGCCCACCAATCTCCGTCTTCCCTGACTTCTTTGGCTCACTCCAGATCATAGTCGGCCACGGAAACTTGCCCTCCGGTGTCTGACGCATCCTCTCCTGACCCGCAGGCGTGAGTCGATCCCAGAGACCGGCATCATGTTGCATAGACGCTACCTTAGTGCCATACTCCCCACGCATGAACTCGGATGACGTCATTGTAGAAGTACGGGGGCCGTCACTAGGCAGCACTCCGCCTCGCGTAAAGAAGGTGCGAAGTAAGTCTTTCTGGTGAGACTCGAATCGGATCAAGTCGCCTGTGTTCTTAACGACCCACTGATCCTCCGCCCACGCCACAAGATTCTCAGCATACACGTCTGACCTCGCAGCCCACTTAGACAAGAAGTCGGTGTCAGTCACTTAGAGGCACTCCAAACGACTACGACACTGGAGAATCGTGCCGTAAACTTCATAGGTTCGCCCTTCCAATGGAACCGTAACCTTGACGGCAGGAACCGAACCTGCTCTAGCGAGCTATGTTTCCTGTTCACCCCAAAGTTGGTATGAAAACTGGTAGCCACGTATTCCTGCCACCAGGGAGTCCCTGTATTGGACGGTAGAAGCGCCACCACCTTATCGACTCTACCCCACGCTATCTCCGAGACAGCTTTCTGTACCCACAGCCCCAACGTCCGGTCGTAGGGAGGGTTCATAAACACCTTGCCGTACCACTTGCCAGTGAGACCGTCCACCCGCACCTGAGACACATGATGGGGACTCTGGACGCTCATACCTGGAGCCACATAGATCATCCCACCCTCGGATAGCACCTTCTCTGCCGTGGGGTCTCCTAGCTGACAGCATGGGTCTAGGTCGAAGCCCCCGAACTCCCCCCACAGGGCCTCAAAGAGGGTAGGGGGCGTTTGCATCTCTGGGGCCATAAGTGTTTTGCGAGTCATTGCTTCGGACTTTGCCTTTTCTGTCATTCTGTTTCTCCTGTCGGCCATGCTCTCCGGAGTCGGTTGTGCTGCCGCTCCAGTTCAGCAAGGATAATCTCAATGTCAGGTCGTACCCCATGTCTCTGATACCGAACGGTCGCCTCTGCAAGTCGCAAACGTCCCACTATCAAGAGGAGCGACTCGCCCACATCCAGCAGCATATTCCCTTTGCTCTGGCTCATAGTACGCGCACCAGCAGAAACAGTAGAATGAAAGTTAGGCACAGAGCCAGCATCAGCCCTATGAAACCATCAAGCGGAGTCATCATCTCACAGCCTCCCAACTTGTCTGTGGATACCGACACAGGGCTATAGGTCTCCCAGTCCCCCACTCCATGATAACTGCCGGACACAGAAGTCCCTTTCCCGCGTCCATGGTATGTCCCACGAGGCACTTGAACAGAGAGAATCCTTCCTGCTTCGCGTAGTGCTCCGTCTGAGCGGTCTGCCAGTTCACGCCACGCTCCGCATCTACGAACAGGAGACTCTTGCTAGACATCGTCGCCCTCATCCGGTTCCTCCTGAGCAACGGCTTCCCAACAGTCATCGGGTAACGCCTTCGCTAGTCCCTGCTCCTTCAGCTTGCCTAGGGCGATCCGTATCTCAACCAAGCCAAGATTCCGGACGCGGGCGATCTCTTTGTCCTTCATGGGGTCAACCTGGAGCGTGAGATACCTCCATAGTTCGCTCTCTACGCCCTCCATGCTCCGACGCTCAATCGCCACCCTGCTAATCGATCCATTCTGAAACTCGAACCCTATATTAGCACAGATGTCAGGTGGGTCGGCGTCATAGTTATTCGAGACGTGCTGGATCATCACCTGAAGCCCGTTAGCGTCCCCGCTCACTTTCTTGAGACGCCAGTTCATCGAGCACACGTTCCCCTTGAACACAGACCCGAAGGCACTCAGCGACTCGTACGGCTCTGTGAACTGAGGTTTCTTGGTGTGGTCGAGCGCCAGCACAGGACAACCCAGAGAGTTGAGAGCGAACATGGCTGGCACGACAGTCGAGGCGTCATTCACGTTCCCCTGCATGATGGCTATGGTAAGGGAGTCTATAATGACGAACTGGAAGTCCCCCATAGCCACCTGTGCCTGGAGGGGGCCTATCATCTTCACCAGAGACCCTGTCGGTTCGATCACGCTCACGTCAATCGCATCCGGCCCCGCTAGTGCGTGTAACCTCCGCTTCAGTGACGCGCCACGGGCCTCCCAGTCCACGTACAGACACCGGATCGGTTTGTTGGGTACGGGCATCCCCAGAAACGGGGTCGAGGTGGACAGACACCGCAGCAACTCCATCGCTATGTACGACTTGCCCTGCTTCCCCATCCCAAACAGCGCAGTCACGCCCTCGGCGGGTAGGAACCCCTCTACCAGCCACTTGAGGACAGGAGGCTCGTCCTTCGTGTTAAACTCGTAGCGTAAGAAGTCCTGCGAGTCAAACGGACGGGGAGTGCGCCAGTCGATGCTCTCGCAAAGGTGCGTAATCTCGTCCAGCGACATCGGCCCATCCGACCCGTTCTCTGTCACATGGTCAGCCAGTCCCTTGATAGCTGCCGACAGTCTATTCCCTCTGAACCCAGACCCCCTCAGTACCCCCGCTATGGCGGTAAGGGTCTGGTTGCGCCTATGGAATGGGATCGGCTCCAGAGACCCTAACAACCCTTGCGCCAGGTGGTCTCCCTCAGTCGCGTCTATCCCAGCCCCAGTGAGACAGTCCGCTACTAAGTCAGTGGGACGGGTCGCGGTGGCTTTCTTCTTGCTCGCGTCCCACCACTCCCTACCTCCGGACGGCGGAACCACCACCATACGTCCCTTGGTCAGCACGTCCATACCCTTGTAGGTGCGGGGGCGAAACTCCTCCAGTAGCGAGAACCACGCATGTAACCCGCCGCTCGGAGTGGTCGCCGTCAGGGTGGCCTTCTCTAGCTCCGGATACAGCTTACGGACGTTCGGCTCATGCTTTGGGTCAAGGTCGATCACGAGCGTTTTCTCGTCTATTCGCAGCCCGATGTCTGGAGGATCATTCAGACCCTTCGAGTCCTTCCAGAATCCCCGTAGCGCCTGCTTCGAGAGACGCTTCGCTTTCGGCCCCCATTTCACCAGGGGCGTCTTTGTTCCTGACCGAATCGGTATGACGAAGAAGCCCTGGGCGTGGTACTCTAGTGCGGCTGACAGTAGCGTAGCAGCTTCAGTCACTCTGAGTCACCGTTACGGGTCTGCTGTCGTTCAGCGAACCACCAACCGAGGATGGGCGCTCCCAGGAGTCCTAGCATCTCAGCCTCCTCAACCTTACCCACAGCAAGGAACCCGATGATGCCTCCTATGATACTGAGAAGCGTAGTAGGACGCACGAGACTGCGAACAGCCTCCACCCCCCGCTCTAGCATGCCCCCAGTCACATTTACGTTCACGTTTATGTCGCTCTTTGCCATGTGACCCCTCTCTACAGGTACTTCGTCACGCCATCAAGGAGTGACTTCGAGATGCTAATCTCGTCTCCCGCAACACATTCTATCTGCGAGATCAGCCGCGCCACTTGCTTTGATTCCGTGGCTACTGGCTTCGTGGGTTCCATAGGTTTTGACGGAGAGTTGTAGTTGAACGCCTTTCCATCTTGCACCTGCTCGGCTACCCACGCCACCACGTCCTTTTTCCACTTCCTGTGATCGCGCTCATACTCCCGCAATTCGGTGTTGTACAAAGTCTGATCCTGCGCCTCCTCCGCTTGAATCTCCTTCAATCTCGTCGTCAGTTTGCCTAGTACCTTTTCCTTGCTGAACTTCATGTTACGATAACCTCCGGACGTAGCATCCGCTTCGCCCTACGCGTCAGCGGATACACGAATCTATGCTTGCCGTGTCCTGGCTCAATCTGGATACGGTCTCCCAGGACACGACGGAGACCTGCCCCATGTGACGAGTTCCACTTGTGGCGACACTGACGCCAGTTCACCTCGATACGGTTTCCTTCGGGCCAGGTACAGTCGGGCTGGTGAGGCGCGTCGGGGAGAATCCCTTTCCCTGTGATACAGCCGTCCACGAAGTATTTCTCGTTCGGAGCCGCTAGTCCCGTGTACGCCCAATTGGTAGCTCGATAGATAGTGCCTTCATGCTGTTCTGCCATATCAGCATACGAGATCACCGCGTCGTAGCCGAGCTTCCGTAGCAGCGTGAGAATCCGAGACAGGAACATGGACTCAGTGAGTGTGGGGCACTCGTCTCGACACGCCATACGACTTAGCTCCCCAATGTTCAGCGCCTTCCAGTCCTCGCCAAAGTGCTTCTTTGCCACATGCTGATTGGTGGGTCTGTGATTCAGTGCGATGATGCAGGCGATCCCGTCCTCGTCGTCGTAGCCGAAGAACTTGAGTGACGTCTTGTTAGGCACGTATGTCATGTAATGCCACTCCAGCAGAAACGGGGCCGCTTCCTCCCGTTGTATCTGACGTATCGGCCCCATGCGACAGGGTACGTCACTGCCCACGTAGCACAACCTCTCCCTTGAAGATAGCGGCCTCTAGCCGAATACGTGGGTACATACCTCCATCAGCCCCCCGCAGCGAGACGAGCTTCGCGTTGATCCGGTACTGAAGTCCCTCGGCGTCGTAAATCTCCACATAGGCAGCCTCGTTTCCCATCGCAGTTTCGCTCTGAACGTTGACGCTTAGGTCAGCCATGTAGCTTACCCCTCTTGATTCTGAGACCGTTACTAGGTTTCCGGTACTGTGCCATTAGTCTCTCCGATACTCCCTCAGATTCCGCTCTCAGCGCGTCTCTGAGGATATGGTAACGGTTACGTGTAGCTCGTAAGTTTGGTGGAGCAAAGGGCGGGACTTGCACCCACTCTACCTGCCTGGCAGACAAGCGTGCTACTCTGTTCTCCGGAATCCGGAGCCTTCCCAGACAGACGGCCTGAGTCGGACACTACCTCTGGCTCCATGTAGGTCACTTAGGTTTCGACTGCATTGTCGCTGTAATGATTCCTAGCAGCGACAGACTAAAGACAGTTGCCATCCAGGGCATTGTAGGTGGGATCACTCCCGACCACATAAACCCTAGAAGCGCTGCAAGAACCAGCGGCCCTCGTAAGTTAAGCTGGAGATTCATGTAATTTCCCTTTCACGTAGGTATTGTGGCGGTGGTGCTGCATCAGCCAGTCGATTCCTCTCACGGCCCCCTGTAGTTCTACCTCCCGCGTCTTCCCTGATTCGGGGGCGCAAGAGTTACTGTTACAGATCACGAGAATCGTGTACCGTTGCGCCACTTTCTGTCCCTTGAAGACGCGACACTCTGCCGCAGCAAGTGAGACCAGATACCGTAGCTGGATCACCTGCTTCGGGTACAATGTGGCGTGTCGGTACTTCTTACGAACCACAGTGGCTAGTCCTCGACGACCTCGATACGGTAGATGTCCGTGCCTATATCCTTGCGCGAGATGGGTGTTAACGTCCGTAGGTACACACGCTCTCCGATAGCCCCCCAATCATTCCCAAACGCGCTCTCCCAGTACGTAGGGCCAGCCGTACTGAACATCTCTCCAGGTTTCACGTCTTCAGCCTTAACCTTAGTAGCTATGAAGCGCACGGCTACTCGGAGACCGGACGCAGTTCCCAGATGTCGAACCCGCCGCTAGTCTTACCAGCGATAGCGACCTCACCCTTGACTGGAAGCGTAACGGCCTTGCGAATCTGGTCACAGATGCGGACTCGCCCCGTGGACGTTGTCACTTCCGCTCCTGGCTCAACGATGATCGGGCTCTCGTCCCCGTCATCCGAGACGTTGACCCCAGGCACCTTGTCCGGACACTGCACCACCATGAGCGCGTACTGGCGCTTCGGTGCGCTCTCGTCCTTGGGCACAAACGTACTGTCCCGCCAGTCCACCTCCCTGATCGTGATCACTTTCCCCAGGAACGCCTCGAACTTCACGCGAGGTAGTTCACTGTGAAACGCCTCTCCCCCTGACGCTGGCTCAATAGACGGTGCATCGTCGATGTTGGGAACCTCTCCCTTGACTGCCATTCTCGTTTCCTCCTGTCGGATGTGCCGGAAACATCGTTCCGGATTTTCGGGTGATTCCCAAACATAATACTCCCCTTATGGAAACTTGTCAACCCCCCAAAATATGTCGGGGCGTTCTATTAAGTAATAGAGAGTACCTCTTGGCCCCACCTGTGGCCGAAACTATTTCTCGTGGCAATTGCCGGTAAATTGGTACTTGACAGAACAGACCGGATCGTGGTACTCTAGGATAAGAAACTGAATTGGAGGAGGGTGCCTGTGAAAGTCATAGTTTGCGGAGACCGGCACTGGAAAGATTATCGCAAGATACGAGCGAGGCTAAGCAAGCTACCTAAGAGCGCCATCGTAATCCACGGTGGGGCGACTGGGGCAGATGCGTACGCGGAGTCGGAAGCTGAGTTCCTCGGCATGTTGCGGATACGGGTTCGTGCTCACTGGGTACACTCAAAGAGCTGTGGCTCGAAGTGTGACGAGGTGATCGGGAAGCGAGCGGGGCCGATACGTAACCACAAGATGCTCGACCTAGAGCCCGACCTCGTGCTCGCGTTCCACAGTGACTTGGAAAGTAGCAAGGGCACAAGACACATGGTAACGATAGCCCGTAAAGCGGGTGTTCAGGTAGAGGTGATAACATGATGGATACCGCGAGCGCCCCAGGAGGCCCCCGATGACCCAGCCTAGCAGTACAGAGACTCCGTGTGAGAACTGCGGCCACCCACATAGGGGCAAAGCGGTGTGTTTGTGGATTGTGGTGACTCGCGGGCCGGACGTAGCAGTGCGGTGTTTCTGTGACGTGACCCAGCCCAGCATGACACGTAAGAAGTCCGAGTCACCCGTCGAGACACCAGGCACTAGGGGGCTAGGATAATGCTAAGCCCCGTAGAGCTATACCTGATCGAGAGGCTAGGAGACAGTTACAACGCGTTCACAGGGCTACCGCGTCTGCATCACACAGAAGTCAGTGAGTTCGCCACCCACATTCACGAGCTACAACGTATCATCATGGCTCGTTCCGCAATACGAGCGCACAAAAGCTTCTTTAGTGACAGTCGTGCCGATAAGGTGGCCAAGGAATGAGCGCGACCAAGTACGACATCTCCGGAGTAGGGTCAACTACCTCACTCATACGGACGTTGAGTCAGGTTGCACCCACCATGCCACCACGTCCAAGCAAGCCACAGGTCTGCGACGCTAGGGGGCCACTGATTCCGAGTAGGGGGAGACGCCATGTCAGACACTAGGGGGCGTGATTTAGCCATAGGGGGGCTGCCTTTCTCAGAAATAGTAGGGGCGCTACGGAGAGCATGGGCGGCTTCCACATCATACAATCCGCTCACATGGACAACCCAGAATCCAGGATGGGGTCAATGTGCCGTGACAGCAGTCACCTTGTACCGTATCTTCGGGGGCGACGTACTCCGGAACACTGCGACCCTGCCAGATGGTGAGGAGATTGTACACTACTTCAACCGCCTCTCCGACTCCACGATCATCGACGTGACCCACGAACAGTTCCCGAAAGGCACTACCTTCACCCTTGGACGTCGGGGCCGACCTCATGGAGTCTCAGTGATGCGCCGCTCACGACTGCTACTGGATACAATGGAGGCGGAGTGGTCACAACGTACCGACGCTACGTTCGCCATCTGGGACATAGCGAAGAACCAGTGACGCCGTGACACGGGGACTTTCTGGTGAGTTACTGGGCAAAATATCTTACCTCCTCAAAAGTTTCAGAATCTCAGAAAAAATCACAGCGGCGGCGGAAAATGGAAAATTTGGGGCGGAATCGTGCCAAGTTGGCGATCAAGCCAGAAGTGGGATTCCGGAATCAGGAAACCGGAATCAGACTTCGGGCGTTCAGATACCGGAATCCCAATTCTGGAATCCAGATACCGGAAATGGATTTCTGGCTTCCTCCCGCGACACCGGAAACCGAATTCCGGTATCCCAGTTCCGGAATCCAGAGGGCTTGACACAAGCTCCCCGACGTGGTACACTAGGGATAGTGAAATAGTTGCAGTAACGATATGCGCTTGTCTAGTTTTGCAACTACGCGGAATAGAGGTTCTGAGATTCCAGGTTTCGAGCGTATGAGCAACTTATTGCACCGGCTTGACACATCGGACGCGAGACCCGATAATTCTAGGTAGGACAGTGACCCGAAAAGAAACGTTGTCGGACGCGAAGAGGGAATACAGTCGCGCATGGTGGTGCGAACGGGTGAGCGGTGACGCTCTTAACAGGTAGTAGACGTCTACGGTATAGGACGCGACGCAACGCTAACCGAATAAGTATCACTCGGAACATGGTAGCGTGACGGATGGGAGCTTACCATGACCTACACTCAAGACATTGCGTGCGACACTTGTCACTTTATCATACGAGCGGGGACACCCACATACGGGACACGTCAGCGTATCCTATGCGGTCGGTGTCTAACGCATAATCTGACGCATGATCGTACTAACCCTAATCGGTACTGCGGACGCTGTGACGTTGTGACCAGACTTCAGAACATCCAGCGAATAAAAGTAACTGTCTGACGGAGCACTACTACGATCCTTTGACCGTGCAAGTCGCGCTACCATGTTCCGAGTGATACAAACGACTAGGTAGCGATGCGGGGACTATCCCCAGAATTGGAGGATAGAACCTATGATGGGAATAACAGGATACGCTACCAAAAAGGAACTAAGGACGCGCGGTATCGGAGAGACACCCGCGTTTATTGAGACGTCGATGTTTGGAACGGAATACCACGGGGACGGGGAATATACAATAGTCGGCCCCCATCCAGAATTGCGTAAATGGTATGCTACCGTCCAGATCGTAGACAGGAAGATCGCGCGGGTCTCTTGACGTCGCTACGTGGAAACATGCAACTGCTAGAGCGAGAACGCGTCAGACGTCGCATCAGACGCGCTACCATGACCGCTACAGCGTTTCTAGTGCTATCGGGACTCGCTGTAGCACTCGCGTTTGGTAGCGGGTACAGCGTAGGACTTACGCGGGGGGAAGCTACCATAGGAGGGACTAGCGTCCCGATTGCGTTGGAGTGTCCCGAAGATCATGCGATCTCGTGGACGGGGATAGACACATTGGATTGTGTCCCCTTAGAGACGTTGGAGTCCCGATCATGAGCGACCGCGTAACGCATTTTACGGTAACACGTACCTATGAGGAGCTAGACAGCGAGACGGTAAGAGACACTGTCGTAATCGGTTTCAAGGTAGCGGGGAATTGGAGAATGTTTCATTTCCCCTTGCGTACTGTCGCTAGAGACCTACACTACGCGCTAGGTATCGGACTCTATAACGCAACGTCGCGTAGTATCGACCTAGCGACGGGGACGTTTGTCCGCACTGACGAACCATTGGACGAAGAGAGCGTGTATCAGCATACGCTAGGGGATGCGGGATGAGCGACCAGCATGTAACAGACGCGCTTGACGCATCATTCTAAGACCCTAACTACGATAGTCCCCGTATCGCTACCTAGTCGCACGAGTCGCTACGTAGGGGACGCTGGAAAGTGAGATACGAATTGACGAAAGCAACTGCTACCAAAAAGACCAACGGAAAGACTACGAGCAAGTCCCCGAAGTCCTCCACGAGACGCGGGAAGTCCCCAGCGGGTAAGGGAAGCAAGATCACCGCGTCCAAGAACGGGAACGGGAAGGTTCGGGGTCACACTCTGGATGTCCCTGGATTCAGCGTTCGGGTGCGCGACCAGAAGATACGGAAGCGCTTGGAGACCGCAGCGACGAAAAAGGGAGTGTCCCGTACGGAGTTCATGCGTAACGCGGTCATGGTCGCTCTCGCGCGTTCCGAGAAATAGCGAGGGTCACGTGCTGAATGATCCTAGCGTCGGGGAACTAGAGCGACTTGGGGGAATGGTACTCGACGCTACAATATCGTTGAGTAACTATCTTATGCGTAACGATCTAAACACTGAGGATACGCGCAGCACGTTCTTTGACATCATCGATCAGGTACGTGATACCTTGCAAGTTTACGACGCGTTTATTGACTCAAAGCTTGTACCTAGCGATCTAGCGCAACCTATCGGGACGCTAGTCGCTCGACTGGAGCGCGGATAATGTGCTCTGATCCTAACGTCCGTAAGCTAGAGCAACTAGGGGACGGATAGCGGGTGCACATGTGGGGACGCAAGCGTAAGCACCTAGCAGACATAGGGATAACCGTCCAGCTACTCCTAGCGCAAGGGTACGCGCTATTGATAATCAAGGGTGGAGAGCGCAAGGGGTTGCATACCCTCCACGTTCCCTTGTCCTATGAGGAGTTACAGACCCTAGAGCAAGTCATCCGTGAAACGCTCTCAGACGCGCTACAGCGTCACTAGGAGAGCGTACGAACAGCAAGCAGTGTCCCCTACGTAGCGACTCGTGCAACGTCCCCTAGCAACGGGACACAGCACCCCATGCGGGGACACACGGTAGCTACCGGATAGGACGTCGTGTCATGCGGGTGTAACCGCTACCTTATCGCTACGCTCAAAGGTAGCGCGGCGGCACCCGTCTCAGGCAGGTCGCGGCACGTCGCTTAGTGACGCCCCTGTCTCCAGCTTCAGACACTACAACAACTTGCTACTGTAAGTAGGGTACTAAGAGACTTGGCTACCCAGGGGGTAGGGGGCAGAGAATCGCGGAATGAGGGCTCCTGGTGCGGAGTTGTAAGAGGGGGGAGTTTTTCTGTACCGCCATCAGATTAGGGGCGTCACTTTCTGTCTCTGGAGTGAGGCGCGGGACTCGAACCCACTCTAAGAGGGCCACATCCTCTTGTGCTACCATTACACTAGCCCCACGGTGACTCCGTAGCACGGGGGCGAGCGTCCTATGGGCCTGCTGTGACCCCTAGTCGCCCACCCCTACGCAACGGACGTCGTTTCTTTTTGCTACGGGCCTAGAGACCGCGTGCCTTTCTCTGATCCTCTGTCATAAGTTCAGCCGCAGCTATGGTACGTTCCTGCTGTGTCTCGACCGCATGTTCCGCCTCTTGCTGTGTCTTCTCGTTCTTGCGGGCCAGACTCCACGCAGCGACCTTCCCGCCAGAGCCCCAAGCTGACATCGGTACTTGGTCATAGAGCCATCCGGCCCAGACCTGGAGACACGCACGATTCACGGTGTCTGCTCGGAGAGTCGCCTCCACTAGCTCGTTGCGTAGAACCGCCTGGAGGAAGTGACCTGGTAGCTGTCCGTCCTCTACGTATCGACGTGCTGGCTCCTGCATGTAGTCTGGCAGCATATCGTAGCTAGGCCCGTATGTGAGCCACTTTTCTGTCTGTTCATCTGTCATCGCTTCCCCTCGGTGTAGCCAGCTAGTGGGTGGGCTACTGACTTGTCCATAAGCAGCCAGTCCTTGACACGGGTATCGTTGGGGTCTCCCGCCTCCTCGAAGGTCTCTGTGTCTGTGCAGAGTAATGCTGCCTCGAAGCCGCTGTTATGGAGGACACAGATTATCGCTATGTCTGGGGGCACTTCCTCAAAGGTGTCCGGTTTCATGGGGCCGAGTATCGCCCCATGTAGGTCAATCAGTTGTTGCGCCTTCCCTGTTGGTCGAGGCACTTGGATGTAGAATCCCATTATGTTCCTTCCTGCGCCTGTAGCGCGTCTCTGAGGCACCGCTTACAGTACCCAAGGTTGCCCCGCGTCCTACGAACAGGACGTTTGCAGTGCCTACACTTGCGGGGCTCAGGCACGATAGATCACTAGACCGAGGATGCGCCTAGCGTGCCCGAGCGCAGGCCACTCCCATGAGTGACTCGCCCAAGCGCGAAGGCTGGCACAGTCACGCGGTCGCATGTACGCAAAGGTGATCTTCATTGCATCTAGTCCTCCACCAGTTCCTCGAAACAATGACGGGCGTACTCGTCGTACGTAACTAACTCCCGCCGAACAGCCTCTTGAAGATGGATACGGGGCTCTAACTCTGTGTACTTGTCCATGACGGCGTCAAAGTTACATCGGATCATTGTCCGAAGCATGGCACGCAGTAACTTGGCCTGACGCACCACCATCTGGTTAGCTGCTACTGAGGCTACCATGTTACCTCCTGTCTATCGGTGGGGCAATTGTAGAGTCAGACCATGCCGGAGCGGACAGTCGGCAGTTGGTACGTATCTTGAGCCCTACCCAGTTATCGGGCTCGACCTCGTGTGTCTGGGCGTACTGGACGTAGAACCGGACGCATAGGTTTCCGTGTTGGGGCTTAGCGTCTGCTCCAGTCACTCCGAGTGCGAGCGCCCCTGCTACGAGTAGTGCCACTAGGTATCTCATTCTGGTGCCTCCTCTCCTGATAGCATGAGCCACTCGTCTTTGAGGTAGTGACCTATGCCCGTGATTAGTCCTCCCTCGTTCTGACGGACACGAAGCGGTACTCCTGGCAGATGTTCCCAGGTGTCCACTTCAAGTGTCTGTAGGATGCCTGTAATAAGGCGCATCCCTTCACACGCGATAGCGGGCGCTCCGTCCAGTCGCACTCCTCCGAACCCTTGACTGGAGCCCCCGTAACTCAAGTGGAGCCAGAAAGACATCACGCCATGATCTAGGAAACCAAGGCTCGTACTTTCAATCGTTGCGTTCACCAGCAATTCTCCCATCCGCCCCGTGTCCAGGGGTCTACAACACTAGACCAGTAGGCAACATTCGCGCCCACATGGTACAGATTCTCTGGGTCTGGGAGTCTGGTGGCATGTGACGCAGTGTGCCACGTACCAGGGTCGAACTGAGCGACCGAGACGTAGATGTTGCCGCTAGGATACCACGTCCAGCCGTGGTCGCGCACCCACTCGCACCAGACCACCACCTCTATGAAGTGGCGCTCCCAGTTGGGGTCTCCTCCGAACGCGCTGTATCCTGCGGCGAAGGCTTCTCGTGGACTACCCCATGTATCGGGCAAGGTTTCCCTGTCTCGTATGCCTTGTTCATCAGCGCGAATAGTTCCTCTACGTCCCTCGGCAGTTTCACGTTCTGGGGTCGCGGTGGCTCCGGTTGCAGTTCCTTCATCAGTATCTCCAGCACGTCGGCAGGGTTCCTGTCCCCTATTAGCTTCTGTTTCAGCAGGAGGAGACGTGCCTCGACAAGATTCTGTTCGAGCCACCGGATGTACAACCGTCTCCGGAGTGTGTACCACGCAAGCGGCAGTAACAGTAACAGCATCGCGCTGGCTGCAATAATCTCTAGGGCTAGTCGCATTGTGAATCTCCCTTGCTGCTAAGCCCCCTGCAATAGCAACCAGAAACAGGCTACCAATGTAGAGGGCTACTATCTGGGTACGGGTCACGACAGGGCTCTCCGCAGCTTCTCTGTCTCCTCCGTCACGTCGTACGCGGCTGCTTCGAGGAACCTCGTCCTGTCAAACGCGGGACTCTCTGCCGCACAGAAGCGAGTCAGGCTAGTCTCTATGAGTAAGATCACCTGACGGGCTCCATGCGCCTGATCATCGTTCATCGCTCCGGTGGCTACGTGGACTTTGGCTCTCCGGATAATAGCGGCCAGGTCATTGAAGTGACGCTTTGCTAGGCTCATTCCTGTACCAGCCTCTCTAGCGTATCGTCTATCTCTGTGAGTGTCGCGGTCATTTCGGCCTCCTGTCAGGATGGCACATGCAACGACAACTGCGACTAGGATTCCTACGGCAGTTGCGGCAATGCGTAGTCATGTTGCTCGTTCCTTTCTATCGGGGCCGCCAGCAGCGACAGCGGGTGCCACTGGCGGCCCCTATGTGCTAAGTCCGGCGTCCCGCTGCGACTGACGTTGTGGGGCAATCGCTGGCGTATGGGCCAAGGACACTCAGACCGAGACACCTGGTTTGGGTGAGGGAGGCGCGGGATGCTGGTGGCTGGAGTAAGCCCGCACCCCCCTCGATGGCATACAGTCCGGATACTGGATAGCTGGTGGCAGGAACAGGTGAGTCCCCACCTAGACAACCACGCCTCGCAACGCTGCTATCCGGCACCGTCCTGGAATACCCTATCACTGGGCAAAACGTAGGAGCGCCGTGAGCGTGGCACGGTAGGTCGAGAATCCATACCCCGACATACCGCCGTCACCATCGTCAATCCAGTACGACCACCCTGACGCCACTCCGGAGTCTCGTGCCTCCTGCTTCCGTATGCGTCGTATTGTGACCGTCATTGCGCCTCCTTTGTGAATGCTCTGACCTTCTGTGCGAGGGAGCCTCGTAACCCGTCGCCCGTCGGCGTGAACGGGAGAGACAAGCTACGACTGTCCGAGTGCCTCCAGACCTCATGCTTACCGGACGTACGTATCCGGATGAACCCTGCCTGATGTAGCATCTTCCGTGCCTCTCGTAGCTTGATAGGTTTGGTACTCATAACAGCCTCATGATCAAGGCTACTAGACCATATCCGGCAAAGAAACAGACAAGCAATTCATACGGGTTAAAGGGCCTCACTGGGGTAGCTGCTTCCGACCGCCATCCACCTGCCTACTGGACGGGGTGAGCGAGATGCCCGCTGCGTCCGAGTACCCCTGACTTTGTGCAGCCTCTCCACTCCGCATGCCACCTGTTCCTACTTGGTATGTCCGTATCCCCGACAAAAACTCACCAATCTCTTTGTCGTGGCGGATTGCGAGGGCAGTCACCTTGACGTTCTGCGCCTCCTGCTCGTTCCTGTAGTCTAGGAGGCGTTGTGCTATCCCTTCCGCCAGACCCACCATGTAGGAGTTACGGTGGCCGCTATTGTTCCCAGAGCGGCGCTTCTCCCGTCTCCCCCAGGACTCTGCCTGCGGGACAATCCAGGCTAGAAGCTCACAGCAGACAGTGGCGTTCTCCTCACGCCCGATGAAGACGATACGTCTCGCCGTGCGCTTGTTGCCATCCTCCGGTCTCGTATTTCCTATGAGCGTCTGGCTGAAATTAGTGCGAGCTATTCCGCCCGCTAGGATGTAGAGCCACTTGTTCGTCGCTCTGGTATGTACTGGCACCTCCTGCATGCCGACCGGAGACCCTCCCCCAATCGGCTCAATCTCTGCCATCGAGAGATTGTGCTTCAAGAGAAGCTCTTGCGCCTTCCCCATCGCCGCCGCAGCTTCGTGCTCGTTGCTGGATGTGGCGAGGGCGAGTAGCTTCTGTATCTTGGTGATGACGTTCTCGCGTGTCTTAGCTTCTGGCATGGGTCTCCTTCTTTCCAGCGTGTATGTACGCCGCCGCCAGAGAGCGAACCCTTGCCTCTTTGATGTCCTGAATGAGTCCAGGCAGGCTGTCTAGCGCCTCGGTCGTGTACGAAAGGGCTTCGTCATTCCAGTCGAGTAGCGCCTTGATTGCCTCGTCCAGCGTCTTAGCTGCTGGCACGTTGCGCCTCCTTACCCTGACAGGGCTTCGTTCCCTCCACCTGCATCACTGAGAGGTAGAGGCGGTAACATGCGTCCTGGTCATACGCCTCTTTCTCTGCCTGGGACGCGCCGGAAGGGAGGGTCAGCGTCCTGCCACAATTCTTACACGTTTTCATAGCCCGCATCCTTTCGTCTCCTGGGGCGAGTAAGAATGATACCGCAAGTGAGGCACTTGACGTACATCGTCTTTTGGCGTATCACGCCCTCAGTATGACATCTGGTACAAGTGATAGAGATCATAGTCCAAAATCCGCCTCTCTAGCGCCAACCGCTATGATCAAAGGGATTCAACCGAGTGGTGGATCGGGCAGCATGGCAGAAAATGTAATGCCATGACCATCGTAGGTTCATGGTCAGCTCTGTAGCGCCCCCATCCTCATAGTCGCAGCCTGTGCCGCAACTATGTCGCCAAACTGGGACATTGTCTCCATAGTCCCTATTGGCCCCTAGCATCCTGAATAGTCTCATAGTCCAAAGTCCTCCAGTTCTGCTGCCACCGCATCCATATCGTCGCCCAGGATGTCCATGAGAGCGCCTGACAGGGATGCGCCCTCGGCGTCTATCTGTTCATTGTGGTCGGAGTCGAAGACCTCACAGCCCATACTCCGGAACTTGAGACGGGCCTCCTCGTAAGAAAGGCCCGTCTCGTGTAGCTCGTCTATGTCCCAGGGCTCTCCGCATTGAGGACAGAGCAAGTCCATTATGCGGTCTTCTTCTCGCCGTACTCGTCCACGGTGCCGAGGAACAGACGTCCTACCTGCTTGTGGCCGAGTACCATGTAATGTATCTTCCAGGCCGCTCGCAGTTCCTCGATGGTCTTACACTTCTTAATGGCGTCGGAACACGCCTTGCTCTTTTCCTTCTTCTCCTCTGGCTGTAACAATGAAGGCATCTGTTTATCCTTTCTGCCACGGGTTACGTGGAGTCTAGCTGAATCGAATGATGACGAATATGGCCGCTGCAAGAATACCAGCGATCCATGACGCCATAATTAGTAGCAGACATACTGCCACCAGATTGAAATGGTCGTTCATAGTGCCTCATTTCCATAGTGATACGGACGTGTCGGGTTGACTTTAGGTTCCGTCCCGCCTGACGGCGACTGGACTGTCTCAAAGGATTTATTGACATCACCTTGAGTGTTAGCCCTGGGCTCCGGTGCCGCTGTCCTGACAATTAAACCGGAAGTCCTGGATCGACTCTGTGTCGGTGTATCTATCTGCTGCCAGCTTACCACGTATCACCGACCCTGTCAAGATGAAACCTCATACATGAATCATATTTCATAGGTCTCCAATACCGGAATCCTAGTTCCTATGTGTAATCGAACGAGTGCCCCTTACATAGATACGGATGACCCTTCGCGTCAAAGGTTGGTCGTCCCATTCCGCTCTCTTTCACATGAGGCCCGTGTGCTCCTGAGGCTCCACAGGGCTCATCATGGTCTCCCTGGTGACCCACTTTCAAGAGGCACCTCCGGTTGCTACCCTCTCCATACGAACAGCGGCGTCTCTCGAATGAGCGCCCTCGACAGTGGAACACGTCTAACGCGTCTGTCACCCAATCGTGGCGGGTATGCTTGCGCCGATTAGAACAAAGTTTCCCGTCGTGGTGGCAGCTTCCAAAGAAGCCGTCACACGGATGATTCTTGGTCTCCATGTGTCCCTACCTTTCTAGCCACACTATTACTTAATAGAGCGCCCCTACTTCCAGTTCTCCCGACTCGTAGGCACGTATCGCTTCATGGGCCTCCCACCAGAGACCAGCCTCGGTGCAATCCTTGTGAGCCGTATTTACGGCACGATTCATCATGTACTGTGCCTTGTTGTCCAAGCGATCCCAGTGCCGGTCTCTCCGCCTTCGGATGTCGATCATCCGTGCGACTAGCGGCTCCATAGCTACCTCCTGAGTCATGATTCTGCTAGGGATACATTCAGTCCCGCTACGCCTTCCATGATACGGGTCATCTTTCATTCCGCATTTCGGGCAAAGCGGCGCTACCATGGGTTCATTAGAAGAAGTGCTCCCAGGTGGCAGACGCTTCCAATAGGAGATAGAGAAGCATTGCCCCAAGAAGCAACAGTTAAGGGAGGCTCATGGGTTCCATCGTTTGCAATCCACCTTCAGAGGCACTGTCAGTTCCACCGCCTCCTCCATCACGCGCACCATCTCCCGTTCCGCTTCTTCCCCCGCGTCCGCCTCTGGCATAGCGACGAACACCGAGTCATGTATCTGGTGGCGTGTATTGAATCCCTCGTCCTCCAGGGCGATACTCTGTAGCTTGAGCACATCTACCGCGCCTCCCTGTGACGGAGCATTGATAGCCTCACGCTCCCTGTGCGCGTCACTTGGATGTGGTGGCACATAGAGACTACGTCCGAACAGACCAGGTATGATTGCGAGCCGTTTCACCTTGTTACTCCACCGGACGTAGTCCTTGAAGGTGCTTCGGATTGCCTCCTGAATCCTGGGGTCTGCTCTGGCACCCTCTCCCGTCTGTCCATAGAAGGTGGCAAGTACCTTTGTCTTGGCGTCTTTCCGTGAAGCGATACCAAGTTTCTGTCGTGCCCACTCGTGTAGGTCGTACTGTAGCTTGCCATCCATCATGATCCCCTCCGTGAAGGCGAGAATCATGTTCCTGTCCTGGGAGTTGTGTGCCGCGACCCGTAGTTCCGCCTGGGAGTTGTCTAGCTCGTACAGCGCAACCCCTCTCGGTGGCAGCAAGAGCGGACGTAGGTTGAAGGCGCACTCCCGCTCTTTACCCGCGAGACAGAGCACACAGTTACCACAGGGGCCTGGTATGTTCTGGAGATTCAGGTTGGCGCTCCCAGGTCTCCCAGTCCAAGCGGCGGTAGGACGCCAATTCGTAGAGAGTAGCTCCGTAGGCCACTCTAGCCACGCATCGATGTAGGTGGAGACCTGCTTCTCGATACTCCGAAGCTCGCCCACCAACGTCAATACCTTCTTCACACGCGGACTAAACTTCGCCCAATTCTTCTCCACCCACTTTGCCTCTGTGGAGGAGATGCTCAAAGTCTCACGTATCTTGGCGTGTTGGTGGGGACTTTCGATTCCCGTCTCCGCTTTCAGCTTCCGCCGCATCTCCCGAATCCGGAGGTCAATCTTGTCCCGTTTCAGAAGCGCGGCCTTCCTGTCGAGACGCCACACCCCCTCCATTGTCCAGCGGGAGTAGAGACGTAGGAACGGACGCTCTATCATGTTGTAGACCATCTTCGCGCCATCATCCGCTCGTTTCCAGAGTGCCTCAAACAAGTCTCTGTGCGCTAACGCGTCTTGGGCGCAGTACGCCATGAACACTCTTACGTCTTCGTCATCCTTTGGCTGGACTCCCGCAAGAATCTTAGCAGCGGCCCTCTCTCGTAGCTGCGGGTCGTACTCCATCATGGGGCGATTCAGGATACGCTTAGCCGCTCCCTTGAGCGTTGTGTCATACATCCCTAGTAGGTGGGCCAGCATCTTTGAGTCATGCCACTGCGGTTTCCACATGCCCATGACCACGGGATCGAATGGCACGTTATGGACGATAGGTTCCGCCGCGTCGTCTAGCTCCGGAGCACCGACGTAGATGCTGCCATCGCTAAGCCCTGTGATCAGGAGCGGGTCACGCCGTGGGTCTACCCGCTTCCCTACCTGTGACGCTGTCTCTGTGTCTAGCCCGAACTTGCCCTTACGCGGGACGGTAGAGACCGTGACGTGAATGTCTGGCAGCACAAGGGGCTTGGTCACGTAGGTCAAGAGGGATACGACGGCACGAGAATCGTTATCAAGTTTCTGTCTCTGCCGAAGGTTACGCTGCTGGTTTACGTACGACGGATGTACACACGCCACACAGTCAACTTCCTTGCCACCTAGAAGCTCTAGCTTTCCTGTCGAGCCGTGGACACGGGTGATCCCTCCCTTGAGAGAGAAGGCCGCTTTCGCAGCGTGACTTCCGAACAGAATCACTGCCTTTAGCTTGGGTAGCGCACCAAGCTCCTGCTTTACCCGCTCGATGCCGTGTTTCACCTCCGTAGACGACGGTTTCTCTCCCGCCTGTAGCACAGTCTGAATCACTGTTGTCCAGTACATTGTGTCTGGGTCGATGCCGGTGGCGTCCTTGATCCAGTCTCTCGCGGTGCCTCCCGCAGTCTTTGTCCACGGGGACTGTCCCACTACGGCGTATTTTGCGGACTTGGGGCCTGTTGATGTTACTTGACTCATGCCACTTTCTCCCGTAACCTCTTTCTCACTTGACCTATCACTTGGGCTACGCGCGACTCACTGACACCCGCGCTCACACCAATCTCGACCAGAGTCGCCCCCTGGGCGTATTGTAGCAGCCAACGTAAGTGACGTGGTTTCTCGGTCTGTAGTGCCAGTTCGATGTCAAGGAGTGCTGGCACTAACTCAATTCGGCGTGACAGGCGCGTATCCTCCACCATATCAGAAAGTACCGTGGGGTCATGCGAATCTGCGCCCTGCACGAGATAGTCTAATGATACTGCGCCGACATGCGGCTTTGGGAATCTTCGTCCATTCAGCTTCCGGAGCATATCAGTACATCGCCACACAATCTGGTTCACTTGATAAGTGTTCGGTTTATCTCGATAGAGCCAGCGAGCGATACGTGCCTCTTGTAACGCGTCTTCCCAGTGAGCCGATCCGCGTATCACTGCTCGCGCTGCCATTGTCTCCATGTAGTCGTCGTCTATCTCTGGCATGTTAGGTTCCCTCCCGTTGTTTCGAGTCAATCATGGACTGGTACACGAACGCGTCCAGTAGCTCCTCCTGTATGGCTGTCTGAAGCTCGGACACGGTCATCTGCTGCCAGGCACCGTCGTACGACTCTCCTACGATGACTCGCTGCAATAGCATGGCACGGAGCTTCGCTAGGAACTGGTCAATTGCCGTTACTAACTGCGTGTCCAGATTGGGCATCTTGTAACAGTACCTCCGCTACCTCGATTCCGTCTTTCACGCTCCACCACTTCGGCCCACCCACTCGTGTAAGCTGGCTCGCTACCAGACCCGCCGTCTCTAGAGAGACTAGGATACGCTCGACGCTTTTGTCTGAAAGGCCCATTGACTCCTCAAGCATGACTCGTGTGGACGGCCCCACCAGGAGCAGGAGCACAAGGAACCGCCCACGAGGGCTCAGCAGAGTCGTTGTCACTCAGCACCTCCAGACTTCATAGTCGGCATCAGTACGCGACCACTACCATCGTCCTTCGAGATGCGCTCAATGGCGTCGTGATACCGTAACAAGAGTCCCGCCCAGTCCTTGTACGCGGCCAGCGCAAACTTCGGAGACTCCTCCACACCGAAGCTCTCCCGTATCTCGGCATCAGTCGCTACATGCCACGTAAGGTTCGTCACGTTAGCGATGCGGTCAAACTCTCGCCGCAGTATCTTGTGGTGGTCTAATCCTCGTCCGGTAGTGCCAGCAGCCATCGAAGTTGTCCCTTCGTTGCAGCATCTAGTTTCTTGCCTTTGAGTGCGGCAGCTACCGCGTCCTCAAACATCCCTGCAACCGTCATAAGTTGCTGTATCTTCTTTAGTTCCTCCACGTCAACCTCCCGTGCGAATACGCCTTCCCGAAACACGTTCAGGTCAAGGGATTCTCCCCTGTAGGGCGTTGTCCCGTCAAACTGCCATCCTTGTAAATCGTTCCATCCCCCGAATGGCAGATACCGTCGTACACCTTCGTCGATAGTGCGACCCCAATGCACCTCTCCGTGGCGTCGCGGGTATCCAGCCATCCAGAGAGGGAGATCATGGAAGCTGCGGTCACTTCCCATGATGTTGCTCCAGCCCCCAGGAGACGCGTAAATCCACGGCTCCTGCTGGTACATACTCACGAGTTGGACATCTCGCGACGTTACACCCGCACCCGCCTCAACGTCCAGAGCAATGAATCGCTGTAGCCGAAACAGCTTCAGAGAAATCTCCTGCATGTAAGCAAGCGCGGCCCCTATGTCTCTCGACGGCCACACGTACGACGCGATACCCCCGTCTCCTAACGCCTTACGAGCGCCCTCACTCTGTTGTCGCCAGTGAACATTCCAGCGACCAGATACAGGGCCACCTCCCCATGCTTGAATCACCGCCCCTTTGACATTGTGCTCGTCACGTAGCCGCACCCACCAGGACTCCGGAATCGGCCCCGTAAACTCTGAAACGTCTATCACTCGATCTGACACTCTAGTCCCTCCCTTCTACAGTCCTCAGAGACGCACTGAGAGCGAAATCTGAGCGTTTTCTATGCTTACGAGTACCTACCTACTGGAAAGCATCTCATAGACCGCTATCGCGATTGTAGCTCCGATAGAGCCTATGACGCCGTGAACCAGAATTGTCACCCAGTCCATTACTGAAACTGGATTGTGCTTCTGGGGGCGCGAATGAAGTCACTGAATGACCACATCTCGCCCGTGTCGTAGGACACCTGTTGACGGGCGCAGTTCACTGTGACAAGCGGATTGTTGCTGTCGCCGATTCCGTCACTGATCCCGAAACCCGTTTCACTACCATGTTCCTCGTCAACTAACGCCTCGAAGATGATGCGGGCTAGATATGGAGCATCATCCCACCGTACCCGATGCTTGAGGGCGGTACATACACGATTGGGAATATCCTTCCCCGCGTTATGAGTGTAAAGGTACACTCCGTTGACGCAAACATTGCCTCTGTCTCCCATGTTTCCCCTTTCTATGGTTGCACGGCGCTTCCGACAATCTCTAGTTCCCCGTACGCTAACTGCGCCTTACTTCCAGCGTCTATGCGCCATGTATCCCAGAAATGAATCTGTGTCGCACGGAGCTTCTTGGTGTCGGCGCTGTCGAGGGTAATCTGGTACACACCTCCCGCCGCGTCCGTGATAACGATACCAGACCCCCCAGTCTGTTTCGTGACAATCTGGATGGCGTCCTCCCGTGCTACCCGAATATCCGCCTGGAGCGTGTATCCCGTAATGTCTACGACAGCGCCATTCTCGTCAATGACAGAGACTTGAATCGTCACGTCCTCTCCTTGGGCGATACTTATGCGAGATGCTTCTATCGCCATTAGTCCGACCTCCCTTCTACAGCAATCAAAGTGTCATCTCTACCCTGAATGGCGATTAGGTCTACGTCGTTTCTGCCCTGTAGTGTCTTCAGTGTACCGTCCCTACCCTGCACTGACAGTATCACGATAGCGGTTGGCGCAGAACTGCCTGTAACGAAGACAGGAGTCAGGAATCCGCCGAGAGTTGTGACTCCTCTCCCGCGTACTGCTGGCACTACAGAATCCCCAGTCCTTCGCTACGCGCGACTATGGAAGGTTCAGGCAGTAGCTTGATGTTCCACTTACCAGGGCGATCCCACCACGAGTCACTCGTAGGGATACCCCACCCTCTGACACGGAATGGTTGACCAGCGGGCGCTTGACCGGACACGAACACTGGCGTCAAGAACCCGCCCATAGAAGCGACTGATCTACCGCGTGACCCTGCCATCAGCTACTACCTCGTTTCCCCCGCTTCGGACGCGGTTCTGTTACTTCGGGCTTAATAGGAGTCGGCTCCTCTGTCAGCGGGTCTACTACTGGTTCTAGGTCAGGTGCCTCCTGCATCTGAATGGCGACATCGTAAGGGAACTGAAGCATCCGTGCAGACAAGGTAACGCCCATCAACACTTGCTGCTTCGCGTTCACGTCATGGGGCGCGTCAATCGTCCCCGTGATCACTAGCGCGTACTTGTAACTAGGCATAGTTTCCTTCCTTCCTAGACGCCAACGCTTAACTCGTCAATCGGGTCAGCGGCGGCATTCACTGTGATCGTCTGACTTAGGTGCAAGGTCGTGGCGTCAGTTCGGTACACCTTCAGTGTGCCTGCGTCATCCACGACACGGGATACCGACTTGAGAACCGCCGTACCAAGCGTGTGCTTCGCCATCGTCGCTTCCACTTGGTCAATGTCCCGCTTCAGGAGAGCGTCCGCAGCCGCGTTATCCTGTGCTGCCGCTACCTGTGCTGTACCAATGGCGTCAGTAGCAATCTTCGCGGCTGTGATAGCGTTCGCAGCGATAGCGGCGGCTGTTAGGACGTTAGCGGCCATCGCACCGACACTAACATTCACTCTCTGAGATACCAGAGCGAGCGGAACAGTTCCAAGCCACTCTTTCACGTCTGCGTGTGCGTGACCGTCTGACTCAGTTGCTATCAGGCGTCCCAACCCACCAGCGAGGGGGCCAAGAATCACAAAGTCGTCGTTGTCGGTGGGTGCCTCCGTGAAAGCTCTATCAAACGCGACGTTCTGACCCGCCCCTGTGTACGTCGTAATGATCCGAGCCTGACCCTTCAGTACCCCAGATGTAAAGACGAGGACGTGTCCGTTGAAGTGGCTGTTCGTTGCCTCCGTAAACCCGTCCGTGTCAAAGTCCGCGGCAAGAGGCCCTGCGTCAGCAACCTCTCCCGTGATACCGAGTGCGTTTACTAGCTGCCCGACACTTGCTAGGGTCAAGTGTCCCGCCAGAGGCTCGTCCCAGATCAGGGCAATCGTGTCCGCTGCAACTGAATCAGCGTCTATGGCGTTAGTCGCTATCTTTGCCGCAGTGATGGCGTCAGCGTTGATCGCAGTAGCAGTTAGGACGTTAGCGGCCATCGCTCCTACGTTGCTGTTCACTCGCTGAGACGTGAGTGCCAGGGGCGCGACTCCTAGCCACTCTTTCAGGTCGCTATGCACCATGCCGTCCGTCTCGACCACAAAGCTACGTCCTGATGTGGCGGGAAACGCGAGATCGATTAGCTGACGCGTTGCCGTATACATCATGTTCACCGCAGTCTTCGCCCCTCCGGTAGAGGTCTTCGTGATCGTCATCACACGATCCACGTTCATCTCGGCAGCAGTTAGCTGCACCTTATAGCATCCAGACGCGGTGGCAATTTCGGTCGCCTCGTTAGTAGCGTCTGCGAACGTACCTCCGTCCTGACTGACCTCCGTGTCCAGGGCTGCTGCCGATGTGACAAGATCACCGTCAGCGTCGTACATGGGGAACTGGAGATCGAATATCGCGTTCTTCTTTGCTGGCCAGTCAGCCATTGTTCCTCACCACCTTTTCGTAATGCTCCACGAGAGAGGGTCGAATGTTGGTAGTCGTGACTTCAGCCCCACCGCCGCGCCTTAGCCACTCAGACCCAGACCCGTCTCTTGTGTCTATGGCGACCGTCCAGAACTCTTTGTCCTGCTTGTCGCCTTCGGGTGTAGCTATGTATCCGAGCATCACCCCCTCGAACGTGCCCTTCCTCTTGTGCTGGAAGCGATAGCGTCCTGCGTTCGTTGGTCTACGTGCCATTTCCTTCTCCTTTCTATTAGCTAGTTCCACCGCCCAGGTCGGTCGCTGAATCCTGAGCCGGTGGGTATTCCCTGTGTCCTGTGCTGTGTAGGCTGACCCGCAGGCCCCCCAGCCGCTGCGATCTCCACGTCGTTTGTCTCGTTGACGTAGAGTTCGGTCTGATCATCGTCGTGCCAGATGGGCTGGTAGCGCCCGCCGTCATTGCCGGTCGTGCGACCTGAGCCGATCATTCGGAAGTCGTCTGCGGCTTGTTCGCTGTAAGCCTCCTCCGCCTCCCACGTCGCCAGGTCGTCGTCTGACAGGTGAAACACCACGTCAACGGCCACTTTCCAGGTGCCGCCCTTGCAGTAGGCGATCCGCACGTCGTCATTCTGCTGGTTGATGTGGACGCTGACCACCGCCGACGCCGCCTGGTTGGTGAAGATGTTCGTCTTGGCCGTGACGGTGGGCGAGGCGATGCTATCGAGCGCGATCTCGAAAGTGAGCAGGTCGTCTCCGGTCGTGTCGAAGGCGCTGTGCGCGCCGAGGATCAATTTACTGTCGGAGTGCCGGATCGAGCCGTCGAAATTGGGGTAAACTCCGTCGTCGGTCAGGCTCGTGGCGATGCTGGTTTCCGTCCAGGTGTCGGCGGAATCGTCGTACATCTTGACGGACAGCTCGTTGGCGCTCAAGTCCCAGTAGACGGCGGCGGCGTCGCCCGCGTCCACGTTGGCATCGAACAGCATCAGAAAATCGACAACTCCCGCGCCGCTCTCAAACGGGTTGGCGATGCTCGTCCCTGCCGTGGCGAAGTTGTCTGAGGACTTGTAGGTGTCGAACTCCGCCTGAGTCTTGAACGCGACGATGATGTTTCCGTTCCCCGTTTTGCAGATGCCGATCCGGTTGCCGTTGATCGTATTGTCAATCGTCACGCCCGCGTCTACCGTCCGAATCGTGCCGAGCGAGTTGGCGTCGATGTCGAAGGTGACGTAGTACACCTTATCGTCGGCGGCGTCCATCCAAGCGATATGCACGAGCGTTCCGCTGTCGCCTGGCGTCTCCTGGTCGAACCACGCGGCCATGCACGTCACCTGGCCCGCGACGATCTCAGTGGTCGTCCAGGTCGCCCCCTTGTCGTCCGTGTAGTGGAGTTGGAGGTCTTGCTGCACGTCGATAGAGAAGGAAACGCCCTTGCTGATGTCGGAGAAGTAGCCGCCCCACTGCCAGCCTAGCTCGTCAAAGAAGGTGAGGATGCCCCCTTCAACGCTCGTATCAGCCATTAGAAAACTCCAGCTTCTTGCTAACCCACGATTGGATACGCCGGTGGACGTGACGCAGGATGTGTGATACTAGCTCCATGACTACGGGCATCTCATTCTACCTCCGCTTCTAGGCTCAGTCCCCCGCGGGGTCTGCGCCAGAACATGAGTCTGTCCCTAAGTGACTTTGGCATACGGACAACCTTTCCTCTCGTTAGCTTCAGGCCGCAGTACAGACATATGGCGTATTCTCTCTCGCTTCCAGTCCTGTTGAGCGGCTTCCCTCGATTCGGGACGTAGCTGCGCTGTCTACATTCCGGACACCGTAACTCGATATAGTGTATCTCCGTCTGAACGGCAAGCTGCGTCCAGGGAGTCTTCTGTTTCTGTGTGTCGAAGTCGCGCAGTGGCATCAGAGTCCTACCCACGTTAGAGCTAGCCAGGGGCCGTCCACGACAAGCTCTGTTGCTAACGCACTGACGTTGTTATGAAGGCCCAGTAGCTCAATGTAGTCGTCTCGGTCAAACTGGTACGTGACCCACGCAAAGCACGTCGGATTCGCGTCAAACGCACCGCTACCCATCACGGGGGCGTGACCCGATGCTATGAATGTCGTGCCATTTAACCGGAGTCGTGCCTGACGCATATCTCCCCCGCTCCCCTGATTCCAGGGTAGCAATCCTGCCGCAATATACCATCCAGCGTGACGTGCGATAAGTCGCTCATTCGTTAAGTCCGCCATCGCCCCATCAGCATCACCCCCAGATTCATCTCCTGGCGAGTCCTTGACGATAGTGTCAAAGTTAATCTTAGTGTCCGTGAGGTGTGTGATGTTCTGCGTCGAAGTGGCCTTGATCCTTCCGTTCGGGAATATGCCTTCCGATAAGATATGAAACCCACGCAGCGTCGATGCAGAGACACGTTGCGGTTGCTTATGCGATTCGAGATCACCAACCGCTAACGGGTCTGCACGTAATCCGCCTCTTGCCATGTTATCCTTCCTCCAGAAATAAGGTCAGTCTTGGGTGGCGTCCTGCGACGTACTTGATCTTCGTACCTTCTGTGTAGAATAGTGCGTCTACTGACAAGTGTCCTGGCCCCTGGACGTGACGCACCCAGACCGGAAGTCCTATGGTAGCATGTCCGAAGATTTCTAGCAACCGCTCGACAGAAGCCCCCACAAGAGTCGTTTCCATTGTGGCTGGACTCGCGTTATACTTTGTATGTGCCCAAGTTGCTAGGTTAGTCATCGCTGTTGTCTTGAATCCTTGTCCTGGCATATCTAGCTCCATTATCGGCTGACCAGAACCAACAGATACAAAGGCCCGCTCCGATGTCTCTCGATTCTGGATACGGGCTCCAATCTGGAGAAACTCTACCGTCTGTCCGCCTCCAGGAGCTTTAATCACGATTGCTCCTGACCTGCCATAGTTCTTCAGCAGCGGAGTGGCTACGCCATCCACCGTAGCCCATCCAGCGAGCGGGAGCGCAAAGGCAACAGCCCGTCTCAGGATCAAACGACCACTACCCTCAGTCGCATACGCCGCTAAGAAAGTACGCTCCTCGTCCGCTCCTAGCGCCTGCGCTATTGGCTCCATTGTCCAGGGAATCTTTGCACGTTCGTCGGGAGGTGCCAGTTGGGGTGTCACTTCCCCGAAGCTCCCTACGATCACTAACCCCGCTAGAGACGCGGCGGGCTCACTGTAGGACGTAAGTAGGTATGCGAACCCCTCCTCTGGTACATCGCTTAGTCGCAATTTCGGGGTGCCAACTACGGCAGGGTCACGTTGCGAGTAATCCTCAAGCACAATATCGCCGTCCCCAGTCTCGTACATCCATCCTCCAACTGAGCGAGCCACCTCAGACAGCACGTCACCGGCGCTACGGTCAAAAGCGTCAATGTACTCAAGCACGGTCTCCCACTTTGTACCAAGGAACGTAGGAGTTACCACTCGAAGCGTCGAAGTAAATGCTTCTGATAGATGCACACAGTCTGTGAACCAGACCGAGGGACTGGCCGAGTCCAGTAATACGGTACGTAGCAGTATTGTAGTAAAGCTCGCGGGCATCATCAGGATAGTTTCTGCTCTAACCCACGCGTTCTGTATAAGCGTGACACGCGCTGCCGTGGCTAGAGATGGAACTCCATCGGCCACGAAGAAGAACTGAACATCCTCTCCAGCCGCAACCGCATCATCGGCCCAAAGGTACATCACTGCATGATACGGTTTATTCACAACAACGTCGGCAGTAATATTTTTCTCCCAGCCCTCACCGTCCCCAGTAACGGCGATCTTCAGGACGTTGTCACCCTCCAGCGCGTCATACACAACTGGATCATTTCCCGACTCACCAGTATCATGTTCCTCCGTGAGTGTCGAACCACCCAAAGCCGCGTAACTATCTGCTCCGTAGCGCATCGCTCCGTCAAGGAACGCCTCGCCACCGAGACCCTTATCGGAAGCAAACAGCCCCTCGACAATATCCACCACGCGCTCCGCTATCTGCTGAGCCGGCACTCTCGTAAACGGCCCCGCTGAGATTAGCGTCCGCAGCAGCCCCTCGGTCAATCCCGTGGCGACGAACTCCGCCTCCGGTATCTGAGCACGGCCCCCAATGTTAAACTCTCTAAGCTCCCCAGTAAACAGATTGACGGTAGGATTCACGGCTCTGTCACTGGTGCTTCCGTGAACCGCGCCACTCCAGGTACACGTAGGCTGGTCTCCGTCCACGTAGATGCCTGCCACTGAACCAGTCTGTACCGTCGCGGCGTCGATGTAGATGAACTTCCCGTTGCTGGGGTTGGAAGCCGCTTTTACGTCGAAGCTACCTACCAAGTCTCCCGCGTCCGGAGTGACGGTAGCTTCGACACGTTGCCACTGATCTGTGATACTGGAGTCTGCCGTCCCCGTAGCGAGACCTGTAGCGGAGGCGAAGTCCTGGAATAGCACTTGGATGTCGCCACCGTCCCAGTCAGACGGTATCCAGACGTACACAGACCCCACGTAGGCAGCGGCGGTGAGCGTGATGATATGCTTCGCTAGTTCGGGGTCTCCTCCAGTCTGCCACGTACACTTCAAGCTCGTCTTTCCGAAGCGGGCCTCTACCGTGGAGACAGCGATACCGTTTCCCGTCCCCTTAGCCCACCCAGTCGTGTTAGTCTCAAAGCTCGGATTGTCAACCAGGTTCTCTACGGCGGGAGTAGTGATCTGGGCAGACAGGCGCACTCGCTTCCCCCGTGACAGGTTGGGAGAGTACGGCCCTGCGGCGTTACGGGGACTGAAACGCGAGTCCGTATTGTCGAGAATGAATGACGCCCTCCTAGGGCCGAAGCGGTCTATCGCAGTTGCCCTACGGACGTCGGTGGTAAAGCTGCGTAGGTACGTTGACCAGTCCGTCTCGAAGCTGCCATCATCGTCCAAGTCAGCTTTCAGCGTGATAGCAACATCTTCTATTGCCACGTAGTCCTCCCTCTGTGGGGCGCTCTATTAAGTAATAGAGAGGCGGTCATTGGAACCGTATCCGCCGCTCCCGCAGTTTCCGTTCGACCATATCCATAAACTCCTCGGCGTCTTGCTCGGTGGCGCGGCCTCCAAGGTGCATGTTCTCGATATGTAGTACCACAGTCCCGCCTCCTCCGACTCCAGAGAATGTTTCTCCCTCGTGGACGACGGCAAGTCCTGTCTTCGCTACCAAGCCACCTCTGGTTAGCTGCGGGATACTGATACCAGTTTGCAAGGCACTAATCGCGTTTCCCATCGCGCTTCCAAGTAGATTAGGCCCAGGGATAGCGTCAGCAAAGTCTTTGATCTTGGAGATACCTTTTGCAATGCCGCGCATCATTCTGTTGATTCCGTCCTCGATGTTCGAGAGGGCGATATTGATTCCTGCCTTCACTCCCCGCGCCAGCGCTCCCATGACACGGAGTCCAGCGTCAAAGAGGCGACCTCCCAAGCCTGTAATGAAGGCTACTGTCTCGTTGAACGCGGTCACGATGGCGTCCTTGATAAGTCCCATGAGAAACTTCACAAGGTTCCAAGCGCCCCGTAGCGCGGAGGCAA
>SDBV01000752.1_pt1 | contig 46990 bp, 43 predicted proteins | sample 2277081 | NCBI WGS metagenome assembly SDBV01 (sample SAMN10402039, study PRJNA504765) | marine sediment metagenome | isolation source: marine sediment core GS10_PC15, 223 cmbsf | place: Arctic Ocean: Southern Knipovich Ridge | collected 2010
AACGGAGTGAAGAATCTTTTTATGTCACTGGTTATCAACATTATAAGATTTTTCGTTTCACTCAAAATGACAGCTAAAAGTTAGTTTTGCAAAGGTTTCTAGTATATCAACTTTATATCAATTTTATATCAATTTAATATCTACTTTCTACTTGAAGTTAACCTAATATCATTCCGACAATTGTAGCAGAAAGCAAAGATGCCAGACCACCACCTAATAATGCTTTAAAACCTAATTTTGACAACATTTGTTTTTTATTTGGTGCCAGTGCTCCAATACCGCCGAGTTGTATTCCTATGGAGCCAAAATTAGCGAAACCACAAAGAATATATGTTGCTATGATTACTGATTTTTGTTCTGTAAAAGCTGCAATATCAATAAATTCTTTTAAACTTTTATAAGCAATTAGTTCGTTTAAAATAATTTTTTCACCAAGTAATTGTCCTACTAATGTCATATCTTGTGAACAAACGCCTAAAAGCCATGTTAATGGAGCTAATACATAGCCTAAAACAAACTGTAAACTTAGCTGGTCATATTGTCCATTTGTAAAATTTGCAATAGCATCGTTTAAGCTTGTCCAATCTCCAATTTTCAGCATAATATAGTTTAACATAGCGATAAAAGCAATAAAGACCAATAACATTGCCCCAACATTAACTGCTAATTTTATTCCTTCAGTTGTTCCATTAGTTATAGCTGCCAGAATATTTGTGCCAATTCTATCTTTTGTAATCTTCACTTCACTTTCAATTTTCTCTGTTTGAGGCACTAATATTTTAGCTGCAACAACTGCTCCGGGAGCTGCCATTACCGATGCAGTTATAAGATGTTTGGCAAAAAGCATTTGTGCGACAGGGTCAGTACCACCTAAAAACTTAATATAAATTGCTAAAACACCACCGGCAATAGTTGCCATACCACCTACCATTACCAGCATAATTTCCGAGCGGTTCATTTTATCCAGATATGCTTTAATGAGCAAAGGTGATTCGGTTTGACCTAAAAAAATATTTCCAGCAGCCGAGAGGCTCTCGGCACCTGAAAGTTTCATGGCTTTTTTCATTATCCAGGCTAATCCATAAACTAATTTTTGAATTATACCATAATAAAACAATACACTTGATAATGCTGAAAAGAAAATAATTGTAGGCAAAATCTGGAAAGCAAAAATAAATCCAAACGAATCAGGGTCAACTAATCCGCCGAAAACAAATTCACTTCCTGTTTCAGTAAAATATAAGATCTTAATAAATAATTTACCAATAAATTCAAAAATATTTTGTATGAAAGGTATTTTTAATACTGCAATTGCAATTAGAATTTGAAAAGACAAGCCAATTCCCACCAATCGCCAGGAAATAGCTTTTCTATTACTGCTGAATAAGTATGCAATTAATAAAACCGATAACAGACCTAAAAGTCCCCTGAAAATAGATAATGTCATAACCACAGATTTTACAGATGACACAGATGAATAAATTATTTATTATCTTAGTAATATCACCTATAACATAATTTTTTATATGAATTAGAGATATTTGTTATAATATATCAGTTTATCAGTTGTCAGTTATCAGTTTTCGGTCAATCAGTTAGCCGGATTTTGCCCAAGGCATATCTTAGGGTCAGTAATTCAGTCAGCTAGTCAGTAGGTTGGGGCAAAAACTGGTAAACCGAAAAACCGGTAACCAAAAACTGAAAACTGAGAAACCGAAATATACTAATGTTATATGTATTTATCTTTTGTGCAAAACATAAAATAGAGACTAACGGGGTGAATGAAATCTGTGGTTCCTGTGGTTTATTTATTTACGAAGCTATGTTCTTTTATTTCTACGATTAATTTCATCTCTTATTTTAGATGCTTTTTCATAATTTTCATTATTTATAGCTTTTCCAATTTGTTCCTGTAGTTCTTCCATACTCATATTGGTAAATTCACCGGGCGAGTCTTTTGTAGTAGATTTGTCTGCTGATAATTTTTCTTTTGTGGCTTGTTTTGGTGTTTTCCCTATGTCAAGAATAATTCCTGCTTTTGCTAATATTTCTTCAGTAGTATATATAGGACAATTAAATCTTAAAGCTAAAGCAACAGCATCCGAAGTTCTAGCATCTATTGTGAATTTATTAGTACCATTATCAAGAATTAAATTAGAATAAAAAATGCCTTCTTCAAGTTTGTGAATATTTACTTCAATTATTTTTATATTAAATACTTTAGCAAAACTCAAAAATAAATCGTGAGTAAGTGGACGTGGTGGTTTTAATCCTTCAAGTTCTATTGCAATTGCCTGAGCTTCACCCCCCCCGATTATAATAGGAATTCTACGATTATTGTTTTCTTCTGTTAAAACAAGAGCATAAGCACCCCGTTGGGTCTGACTGTAGGAAAGCCCTAATACATTAAGTTTTATTTTAGACATTAGTTAGATTTTAAAGATTTTATCGCCTGTATAAGTTTTGGGACTACTTCAAAAGCATCGCCAACAATTCCATAGTCAGCAGCCTCAAAGATAGGTGCTTCTTTGTCAGTATTAATAGCAACAATAACTTTTGAAGAGTTTATACCGGCAAGATGCTGAATAGCACCTGAAATGCCAACGGCAATATATAAATTAGGAGCAACAGTTTTTCCAGTTTGTCCAACATGCTCTTCGTGAGGACGCCAGTCTAAATCAGTAACAGGTCTTGAACAAGCATTAGCTGCACCTAAAACGTCTGCTAATTCTTCAAGAATTCCCCATTTTTCAGGTCCTTTCATTCCTCTGCCCCCAGAAACGAGTATTTCCGCATCAGTTACAAGTAATTTTCCTTTTGTTCTGATTACTTCTTTTGGAACACTACGAAAATCTGAATCAATTATTTCAGGTGAAAACTCTTCTATCACTGCATTATTTTCTGTTTCTTTAAGAGTGAAAAAATTTTGATTCAGTGTTAAAATCTTAATCGGGGAAGTAATAACAATATCAGCATAAGCATTTCCTGAGTAAACCTTTTTACGAATAGTAAATGGCTCTAAACTTTTTGGCAGTCCAATAACTCCAGAAGCTAAACCGGCTTTTAATTTTACTGCCACCCTTGGTGATAAAGCTCTTCCACAGTAACTATTTGCAAATACTATAATTGATGGCTCTAAACTTTTTGCTACCTGACCAATCACTGATGCATACGCTTGCGATACAAAGTCTTTTAAGCGTTCGTTAGTTACTTTAAGAACCTTTGTAACACCATAGTTACCTAATTTATTTAATTCTTCTTCGCTAACATTACCAATACTTAACGCTTTAGCATCGGTATTTAACAGCTTTGCTATTTCATTAGCATAAGAAACTAATTCAAAAGTCAATTTTTTGAATTTTCCTTCCCAATTTTCGGTATATACTAATACTGACATAGATTGATTTTTTTAATTTATTAATATTATACTCTAATTAGCGTTTGTCTATAAAGTTCCAAGACCCAAATTTCAAATTCCAAATTCCAAACGCTCTTGGGACTTGAGACTTGGGGCTTGGGATTTTGTAAAATTAAATATATTCCTGACATTATGGACAGACACTAATTAGATACTATTCAATTTTGAAAAATGTTTATAACATAAAATGTATCAAATTTCAAGTCTCATGTTTAAGTTTTCATTGCCATAACTTTAAACTTTAAACTTTAAACTTTAAACCTGAAACTATATTATCTTCGCTTCTTCGTGCAACAATTTTACTAATTCTTCAACATTATCGGGTGAAATCATTTTACATTCAGATTTTTTTTGAGGTAATTCGTGATAAATAATTTTGGTTAATTTTTTCTGTTCAACGGGTTCTACAATTTTAAATGGTTTCTTCCTTGCCATCATAATACCCCGCATGCTTGGAATTCTTGGTTCAGCAGCTATACCTTTTTGCCCCCCAGCTACAAAAGGCATTGAACTGGTAAGTATTTCTTTGCCACCATCAATTTCTCTTTCCAGAATCGGTTTATCGCCCTCAAAACTTAAGCTTGATGTACTTGTTATAGAAGGGATATCAAGAATTTCAGCTATCATTTCTGTTACTTGTGAGCCAAGATAATCAATTGATTCTTTTCCTGTAAAAATAAAATCATATTTTTCCTGTTTTGCAATTTCTGCTATTTGGGTTGCAACATAAAATGCATCTGTAGCTTCGGCATTTACCCTTATAGCTTCATCAGCCCCCATTGCTAATGCTTTTCTTAATGTAGGTTCTGTTTCTGCTAAACCTACATTAATTACTGTTATTGTTGTTTCCCCTAAAGTTTCTTTCAACTCTAATGCTCTGGTTAATGACAATTCATCATAAGGATTGATAATAAACTGAATTTCTTTTTTATCAAAAGCAGTGTTGTTGTCGGCAAAACTAATTTTTGCAGTTGTGTCAGGAACATGACTTATACATACTAATATTTTCATAATTTAGTTTATTTATATTAGGGGCAAATTTAATAAAAAAAAATTGTTAAAAAATAAATTAATGTAAAATTATTAAATATTAATTACAAAATATTGTTTAATAATTAAAATTTTATACTTTTGTATTTTTGTAAGGTATTATTCTAAAAATAATAAAAGAGACCTTTGCAAAACCTGTAAAATGTCATTCTGAACGGAGTGAAGAATCTTTTTTTTCATTTGTTATCAACATTATAAGATTTTTCGTTTCACTCAAAATGACAGCTAAAAGTTAGTTTTGCAAAGGACTCTAAAAATAACTTATTTAAAATTAATTTAATATTATGGCAAGAATAGGAGGTATAGAATTACCAAAAAATAAAAGAGGTGAAATAGGCTTAACCTATATTTATGGAATAGGAAGAAGTTCAGCAAATAAAATTTTGAAAGATGCTGGAATTGATAAAGATATTAAGGTAAAAGACTGGACAGATGAGCAGGAGTCGCTGATTAGAAAAATTTTAGGTGAAAAATTTAAGATAGAAGGTGAGCTGCGCTCCGAAACCCAGCTAAATATTAAGCGTTTGATGGATATAGGTTGCTATAGAGGAATTCGTCATCGTACAGGTCTGCCTGTTCGTGGGCAAAGAACAAAATGTAATGCAAGAACCAGAAGAGGAAGAAAGAAAACTATTGCAAATAGAAAGACAACAACTAAGTAGAGTTTGTCTCTAAAGTAGTAATATAATAACTAGGGAAATTAATAGAAATTAATTGATATACTTTATAAACGTTATAAATGAATTCGTAAAATTAAACTGTTGATATACTTTGATATTCATAATAAAAGTCTTAAATAATTAGTAAAATTAAACTATTGATATTTTTTGATATTCATTAGTAGAGATCTTTGCAAAACCTGTAAAATGTCATTCTGAACGGAGTGAAGAATCTTTTTATGTCACTGGTTATCAACATTATAAGATTTTTCGTTTCACTCAAAATGACAGCTAAAAATTAGTTTTGCAAAGGTTTCTAGTATATCAACTTTATATCAATTTAATATCAATTTAATATCTATTTAATATCTATTTAATATCTATTGTATTTCTAATGACTTAATGACCAATGACTTAATGTCAATATAACAATATAACAATGAAAAGATTAATTATATTATTAGCAATATTCTTATTTATAGCTGATTTTACATCAGCTCAGATAAAAAAAAGTACACAATGGAAGCGTTACCGGTATGAATTAATTTACGGTATAGGAGCATCTAACTTCCTTGGCGAACTGGGTGGTGCTAATGATATAGGTACTAATTATTATAAAGACCTGGAAATATCTATGACACAACCTGCTCTTAGTATTGGTATGAGGTATAGAATACAAGAGAATAAATCTGTACAAGTTGCCCTTACTTATGGTATTTTAAAAGGTGATGATAAATTAACAAATGAAACTTTCCGAAATTACAGAAATTTACACTTTCGTTCAACAATAATTGAACTTTCTTCACAGTTTGAATATTCATTACTTTCTGAAAGATTAGGACATAAATATGATCTAAGAAAAGTTAAAGGCTTATTGGGATTTAAATTAAATTCTTACTTTTTTGTAGGTGTAGCGGGATTTTATTTTAACCCCAAAGCAAAGTGGGAAAAAGAAGATGGTGGTGATGGAAATTGGCATGCCTTACAGCCTTTAGGAACTGAAGGACAGGGTCTTGTCCCAACGCGTGAAAAGTATTCAAGAATTCAAGTTTCTATTCCTTTTGGAATAGGTCTTAAATATGAAATACATAGAAAATGGTTCGCTGGTCTGCAATTTGGTATGAGAAAAACTTTTACCGATTATATAGATGATGTTAGTACATCTTATTACGATTACGATTTAATAGAGGAGGCAAGAGGTGACGAAGCTGCACATTTCTCCGACCCCTCGCATGGTGGTCTTTATCCGAACCGGACAGCCGCAAATCAACAAAGAGGTGATGCTTACGACAAAGATTCTTATATGTTTTTGCATGTTACTTTTATCCGAAAGATTAGAACAAGTAAAAAAGGATTGCCTAAGTTTTAAGAACTTAACTTTGTAAATTGATTAAAAATGTCTCTCGCAAAGACGCCAAGCACGCAAAGAACGCTATGATTAATTAAAATAAAACTTTGCGCCCTTTGCGTCTTTGCGAGAAATAACATTAAAATTCCGATACATTATAATTATGCGAAAATACTTGCTTATACATATTGCCGTGTTTATATTATTCCCTCTTTTGTCTGATTGCCAGGAAAATTGGAAAAAAGTAAGATACGAAATTACAGGAGGTTATGGAGCAGCCAATGTCTTTAGCGACCTGGGCGGGGCAAATAGAGATGGCTCCCATCTAACACCACTTGATTTAGATATAGTAACGACCAGGTCAGCTTTTTTCTTAGGTGCACGTTCAAAAATTATTGACCAACATTTTTCAATAAGGTTAAATTTGATTTACGGGCGTGTTGGTGGAAGTGATGCATTAACAAGTCATCCCCCCAGAAGTAACAGAGGTTTAAGTTTTAGTTCTTCTATTTTTGAAACTTCTTTACAATTAGAATATTTTCCGGTTATTGATAAAGACCAACCTCTTTATATAATTCCTCATTATCAAGGAATTAAAGGCATAGTTATTAATCTTTATCTGTTTTTAGGTGTTGGGGGTTTTTACTTTAATACTAAATCAACAAATGGTGGACTCAGCAGCTATCAGTTAGCTGTTCCTGTTGGTTTAGGCTATAATTATAGAATTACACCTAGAATATCTGCAGGAATTGAAGGCGGAATGAGATATACTTCTACTGATTATATTGATAATTATTACAAAGATGTTAATTCCAAAGCCCGTGATGCATATATGTTTATAATTCTTAATGTATCATATAAACTAATTACAAAACCAGGTAAATCTAAATTATAATTTGTTTTCTCCTGAAATATCTAAAACATTAATGAATTTATGCGGAAATGCATACTGCTTTGTATGGCTCTATTTCTATTATTTTCTCTTTTTCTTAATGCACAAAGGTGGAAAATGACCAGGTATGAAATTGTCGGGGGTATTGGAGCAGCAAATGTACTCAGCGACCTGGGCGGTGCAAATCAAGACGGGACCCATCTGTTTCGCGATTTAGAATTTATAACAACAAAATCATGTTTTTTTATAGGTGGACGTTATAAAATTTATGAACGATTTGCAGTTAAGTTAAATGTGATTCTGGGATATGTAAAAGGAGATGATGCTTTGTCTCAAAGTTCAAGAACATCAAGAAAATTAAGCTTTACTACTTCAATACTTGAGACTTCATCACAATTTGAATATTCTTTAATAAAAGAAAAACTGGGGAGCCGATATATGTATACAAAAAAATATGGTTTTATAAAAATAAACATTAATACTTATTTGTTTGCAGGTGTAGGTGGTTTTTATTTTAATCCCAAATCAAAATGCGATGGTGTTGAAATACCGCTTGAATCATATCAAAGGTATCAGTTAACTATGCCTGTAGGTGTTGGTTTAAAATACAAATTAAAAGATAGAACATCTGTTGGAATTGACTGTGGAATACGATATACTTCTACTGATTACATTGATAATCACAAAGATGTTAATTCAAATGCACGTGATGCATATATGTTTATTATCTTTAATGTATCTTATAAATTTTTAACATCTATAAGAGGTTTGCCAAAATTCTGATTTTAATATGCGTATTATATATTTACTTATTACAATCCCGATTATATCGGGATTATTTAACGAAGTGAATGCACAAAAAAATGCCGATATAGGAATTTTTTTAGGCGGTTCCTACTATCTTGGCGATATTAATCCATCTCTGCAATTTTATTCTACAAAACCTGCTTTCGGTGGCATATTTCGTTACAATATTAATTGTAGATATTCTGTCAGAGGAAGTATAATTATTGGAATTTTAAGCGGTAATGACCAGGATTTTAATTCTCAATATCAGAAAATCAGAAATCATAAATTTACAACTACTGTTAGTGATTATACCGCTGAGTTTGAATTTAATTACCTGCCTTATATTACTGCAAACGAGAAATATGTTTACAGCACTTATGTATCAGCAGGCTTTACATTCTTAATTGCCTCAAAAACATCAAATATCTATCAGGTAGCTATCCCTTTTGGCGTTGGGTTTAAATTTAATTTAACAAATCGTCTTAGTACAGGACTCCAGTGGAGCTTTAGAAGAACATTCTATGATGGTCTTGACCAATTATATGTAAATTTTGATAGAAATGGAAAACAACGAAATTATATTCATAATAACGATTGGTATTCTTTTGCAGGAGTATTTATTACTTATAAGCTCTATCAAGGTGAATTATGTCCTGCTTACTGGCAATAAATGAATGATTGAATGAGTGAATGTTTGAATGCTCCTTATATTCTATCATTTTTTATTAGTATTAATTAATATATTAGTATCGGAATTTATGACAATTGAAGATAAGCTAAATAAAGATAATTTACCCAGGCACATTGCAATTATTATGGATGGTAGTGGAAGATGGGCAAAAAAAAGAGGAAATACACGTATTTTTGGCCATAAAAATGCTGTTGTTGCTGTTAGAAACGTTGTTGAAGCAGCAGCCGAATTAAATATTCAATTCTTAACCCTTTATGCTTTCTCTATTGAAAACTGGGAACGACCAAAAACCGAGGTTAATGCTTTAATGTCTTTATTACTTTCTACATTACATTCCGAAATCAAAGCACTAAACGAGAATAATATTCGTTTATTAGTAATTGGTAACCTTAAAAATTTACCAAAGAAAGTAAATTACGAGTTACAAAAGACTATTAGTAAAACAGCAAAAAATACTGGTTTAACCGTGGTTTTAGCTCTTTCGTATAGCTCTCGCTGGGAAATTATTAATGCAGTGAAGACGATAGGAAATCTTATGAAGCAAGGTAAAATATCAGAAGATGAAATAAATGATGAACTGTTTAATAAATATTTAACAACTAATAATGTGCCTTATCCCGAGCTTCTGATACGTACCAGCGGCGAATACCGTATAAGTAATTTCTTATTATGGCAAATAGCTTATACGGAATTATACTTTACCGACAAACTATGGCCCGATTTTCGTAAGGAAGATTTTTATAAAGCTATTTATGACTTTCAAAATCGTGAACGACGTTATGGAAAAACAAGCGAACAAATCAGTCGGCAATAGGCAATCGCCAGTCAGCAATCGGTAATCGGTAATCAGTAATAGATGAATGGTAAATTAGGTAAGAAGTAAGTGGTAAGAGGTAAATGGTAATTGGTTTGAACGCATAACGGTTTTTCCGCCATTGGCGGAAACGAAAATATAACAGATATGCGTCAAAAATCAAAAGACAAACGTCAAACCATTTAACCATTTAAGAATTAATTTTACAAACCAAGAATTAACGATAATATAACAATTTAACAATTTAATTGTGTCAATACCAGCAAATTTGAAAAATGTAATTATTCTAATTACTTTATTTCTATTTTATAGTTTTAAACTGTTTTCGCAGTTTTCATCCTTTTCCGAAATATCTTCTATTGATTATTCCGGTCCTAAAACGTATGAAATTGGCGGAATTACTATTTCAGGAGTAAAATATCTTGACCATAATGTATTAGTTCACCTTTCAGGGCTACATATCGGCGATACTATACTTGTGCCTGGTGAAGAAATAACCATGGCAATTGAAAAATTATGGAAACAGGGACTTTTTTCCGATGTTAAAATTAGTGCCACAAAGATTATGGCTGATAAAATATTCCTTGATATTTATTTACAGGAGCGTCCCAGGCTTTCAAAGTTTTCTTTTTCAGGCATAAAAAAATCTGAAGCCGATGACCTGCGGGAAACAATAAAATTAGTTAAAGGAAACCAGGTAACTGAAAATTTATTAATTACCACCACCAATACTATTAAGCAATATTTTATTGATAAAGGATTTTTAAATACCGAGGTAAATATTACCCAAAAAGACGATTCTTTACTAATAAATAATGTAATTCTTAATATTCTTATCAATAAAAAAAATAAGATAAAAATCAATACAATAACTTTTAAAGGTAATACTTCTACCCACACTTATAGAACATATCTGCAACAAACTAACCAGAATTTCTGGAAAAGAAAGTTTAAAAAATCACCATTTTGCGACAAAAAGTTCAAAAGGGCTATGAAAGAAACTAAACAAAAGGCATGGTATCATATTTTTAAATCTTCAAAATTTATTGAACATAACTATAAAGAAGATAAGCAGAAGATAATTGCTAAATATAATGAAAGAGGATATCGTGATGCAAAAATTATTAATGATACTGTTTATACCTTTAATGATAAAACAATTAATATTCATATTACTCTTGATGAAGGAAGTAAATATTACTTCAGGAACATTTCCTGGCTTGGCAATACAAAATATAGTTCTGAGAAATTAAGTGATATACTAAGCATAAAAAAAGGTGATGTTTACGACCAATCCATATTAGATGATAAATTATTTATTGACCCCAGCAGCGTTAGTTCCTTATATTTAGACGATGGCTACTTATTTTTTTCTGCCACTCCGGTTGAAGTTCTGGCAGAAAACGATTCTATTGACATGGAAATGAGGATATATGAAGGAAAACAGGCTACAATAAATAAGGTTATTATTACAGGAAATACTACAACCAATGAGCATGTGGTAAGAAGAGAAATTCGCACAAAACCCGGGCAGTTATTTAATCGTTCAGATATTATCCGTTCACAGAGAGAATTGGCACAATTAGGTTTTTTTGACCCTGAAAAGTTAAATGTAAATCCTACACCGGACCCTGTTCAGGGAACTGTTGATATTGAATATATTGTTGAAGAAAAACCATCAAGCCAGATAGAGCTTTCAGGAGGATTCGGCTCTGGAATTATTGTCGGTACATTGGGCTTGATATTCAATAATTTTTCGGCCCGCAACATTTTAAATGCAAGTGCCTGGCGCCCTTTACCTTCGGGCGACGGACAACGATTAAGCTTACGTGCCCAATCTAACGGCGCCTGGTATCAATCTTATAATATGTCATTTGTTGAGCCCTGGATAGGCGGGAAAAAACCTAACTCTTTAACAGTTTCAGTGTACCATACTGTAACATCAAACGGCAAAAAAAAAGATGACCCCGAACGTGCCTCTATGAAAATATCCGGCGTTGCTGTCGGTATAGGACGACGACTTAAATGGCCCGACGATTTTTTTACTCTTTATAACGAAATTGGTTACCGTAATTACAACCTTGATAATTATTCATACCGTTCAATTTTTCCTTTTTCTGATGGAACCTCTAAATGCATTAACTTTACAACTACTTTCGCAAGAAGTTCAGTTGACCAGCCCATTTTTCCAAGAAAAGGCTCTTTATTCTCTTTAACTATTGAATTAACTCCCCCATATTCGGCTTTCGCCGATAGTTCTCTTATGGCTGATCTGAAAGAGTATAAATGGCTTGAATACCATAAATGGAAATTTAAAGCATCCTGGTTTTCTACTTTAGTTGGTAATCTGGTTTTGAACACTAAAGCTCAATTTGGTTTCCTCGGTTATTACAATGAAGAAATAGGATATTCACCATTTGAAGGATTTAATTTAGGCGGTAGCGGACTAATGAACTATGACTTCACCGGTAGAGAAACTATTGCGATGAGAGGTTATGATGATGGTTCTTTAACACCGGAAGAAGGTGGAAATATTTACGATAAGTTTACCGTTGAATTAAGATATCCATTATCTCTTAACCCAATGTCAACAATATATGTCCTGGGTTTTATTGAAGCAGGCAATGCATGGTATGAGTTTAAAGGCTTTAATCCTTTTAATATAAAACGTGCAGCAGGTGTAGGAGCGAGAATATTTTTACCAATGATGGGTATGATAGGTATAGACTGGGGTTATGGATTTGATGGACCAGAAAATGATAAATCACAATTTCATTTTATTTTAGGGCAGCAGTTTTAATAAATAAAATTTTAACTAAATAAAACTTGTTGTATTAAAAAAATATATACATTTGCAAAAATATTAATTAAAACTTTTAGTATCATGAAAAAATTAATTATAATATTAACTGTATTTGTTATTTCTCTGGGCAGCAGCTTTGCCCAGAAATATGCTTTTGTTGATACCGAGTATATATTAGGCAATATCCCGGCTTATGAATCTGCCCAGGACCAATTAGACCAGTTGTCTGTTGAATGGCAAAAAGAAATAGAAAATATATATGCCGAAATAGATAAAATGTATAAGGACTTTCAGGCAGAAAAAGTTTTATTAACAGAAGAAATGAAACGTAAACGCGAAGACGAAATTATTAATAAAGAAAAAGAAGCAAAAGAAGTACAAAAAAAATATTTCGGCAGAGAAGGGGATTTATACAAAAAACGCCAGGAATTAGTTAAGCCAATTCAGGATGAAATTTTTAATGCAGTTAAAGAAATTGCAATAGAAGGAAATTTTGCTGTGATTTTTGATACAGCAGGCAGTGTAAGTATGCTTTATACTGACCCGAAATACGATAAAAGCGATGATGTCCTTGAAAAGTTGGGATATAAGAACTAGATTATTTCAAATGTTGAAATTTGAATTAAAGCCGCTTTTAGCGGGAATGTCTCAATAAAAAATAATGGAATAATGGTTATATGGTTATATGGTTAAATTGTTAAACCATTCAATAAAGGCATAATTATACAATAAAAGACAGGATAACCATATAACAATTTAACCATTTAAGAATTAATTTCACAAATTTATTAACCACTTTTAAAAATTATTTTATGAAAAAAATTATTAGTATTTCATTAGTTTTATTATTGTTATTCTCTGTGGCAGATACTTTTGCCCAGGGGAAATACAAATTCGGGCATATTGATGCAAATCAGCTGCTTTTATTTATGCCTGAAAGGGTAAATGCCCAAAATGCAATACAGGAACATGCACGTCAGCTTGAAGAACAATTGCTGGCTATGCAAGCAGAGTTAAATAATAAATATCAGGAATATTTAACAAAACAGGATTCTTTAAGCGATTTAATAAAACAAACAAAAGAAAAAGAGCTGCAGGATTTACAGCAAAGAATTCAAACATTTCAGACTGATGCACAGCAAAGCGTAATTAACAAAGAAACAGAACTAATACAGCCGATTATTGAAAAAGCCCGTAATGCAATTCAGGAAGTTGCTAAAGAAAACGGCTTTACATACATTTTTGATGTTAGCACAGGTGCGGTTTTATATTTTTCTGATGACAGCAAGGATATTCTGCCATTGGTTAAAAAGAAATTAGGGCTGGAATAATAATGCTCTGTTCTAAAATATATTGGTTAAGCGAACGGAGTGAGCGAAATCCTAATGATTTGTCGGAAATATTACTTGTAGTAATTAGAAATTAAAAATTGTTATATTGTTAAATTGTTATATTGTTTTATTGTCGTTAAAATCGTTTAAACCGTTATAATTAGTTGAATATCCATTGAATATCTATTGTATTTCTGACAATTTCTACCAATATCCATATGAAATGATAATATATTGGGACAAGACAGACAAAATATTTGTTGTTGACATTCCTGAGTTACCAGGTTGTATGTCGCATGGTAAATCAAAAAAAGAAGCAATTGAAAACGCTGATAAGGCAGCTGATTTTTGGATAAAAACGGCAAAAGAGGAAGGTATTAAAATTCCTGAACCAAAGGGACGTTTAATGTTTGCTTAAAATATCTAAGGTCTAGATTTATTTAAAGACACAGTTTAAAATAAAAGCCCTTCGGGGAAAGAAAAAATTAATTTACCTAATTTAGCAAGTTTATTTTTTCGCCACAGATTAACACGGATTTACACAGATTTTTAATATAGGAATCTTTTAAATTAATTTTATCAGTGTTAATCAGTGGCTTTATTAAATTATTTCTAAGACTTGCTAATTTAAGGTAATAACTTTTAATACCTGAATAGTTACTATGACTTTATCTGCCGAACAACCTATCGGAATTTTCGATTCCGGAGTAGGGGGCTTAACCGTAGCAAATGCAATTAAGCAAGCATTACCCGATGAAACGCTCATATATTTTGGCGATACGGCTCATCTGCCTTATGGGGATAAATCAAGCGATTCCATCAAATATTACTCTACAAAAATATCCGAATTCCTTCTAAAAAATAATTGCAAAGTTATTCTTATTGCCTGTAATACTGCTTCTGCTAATGCATATAACACTGTTAAGGAGTTTGTAAAGAAAAAATCTCCTAATGTCAGGGTAATTAATGTTATTGACCCGGTAATTGATTATGTAATACAACACCCTGAATTTTCTAAAATTGGTGTAATTGGCACTAAGTCAACAATAAGCAGCGGAACTTATCATAATAAAATTAAAGAGAAAAAATCTGCTCTTGAAGTAATTTCTCTTGCAACTCCGCTTTTTGTTCCTATGATAGAAGAAGGATTTATTTTTGATGATATTAGTAATGCAATTATTCGTTCGTACTTATCACAAAAAGAACTAAATAACATTAATGCATTAATTTTAGGATGCACTCATTATCCTATAATAAAAAACCAGATAAATAAGTTTTATAATTTTAAGGTAAACATTATTGATTCAGCCAGGATAGTAGCTTATAATCTGAAAAAAATATTAAGTGAAAAAAAACTCTTATCCCGTTCTACTGATACAAAACATAATTTTTATGTATCAGACTATACCGAAAGTTTTGAAATAATCTCAAAAATGTTTTTTGAAGAAGAAATACATTTACAGAAGATAGATTTGTGGAAATGAAACCACAGATTATAGTTTTATAGTTATTTTGTAAAAAAAATAAATGTTTTTAAAATAATGTAGAATGTAGAATAAATGGCTAAATTGTTAAATGGCTAAATTGTTGTCGCAATCTGTTTGTTATAATGCAATAGCAATTTAACAATATACAACTATGAATCGTTTCTAACTTGTCGGGGTATTGCTAACTGAACTATGTGCCTTTTATTATTTTTTCATTCATTTTCTAGTAATATTTCAAGTATCTTCTGTGCAGCGACAGAAATTGAGCTACCGGGACCAAAAATACCAATAACTCCTGCCTTATATAGAAAATCATAATCCTGCGCCGGAATAACACCACCGGCAATGACCATAATATCTTCTCTTTGAAGTTTTTTTAGTTTTTCAATAACCTGGGGGATAAGTGTTTTATGACTGCCAGCCAGAGATGAAATGCCTAATATATGAACATCATTTTCAACAGCTTGTTGTGCTGCTTCGTAAGGGGTTTGAAATAAAGGTCCGATGTCAACGTCAAAACCTATATCAGCATAGGCAGTACATACAACTTTCGCACCCCGGTCGTGCCCGTCCTGGCCCATTTTTGCAATCATTATTCTTGGACGTCGCCCCTGTTTTTCTGCAAACTTATCGGCAAGTTCACGAGCTTTTTTAAAGTTCTCGTCATTTTTTGATAGTGAAGAATATATTCCTGAAATTGAACGAACAACAGCTTTATATCTGCCAAATACCTTTTCACAGGCATAAGATATTTCTCCTAAACTTGCACGGTTTTTTGCAGCTGAAACCGATAAAGCTAATAAATTTCCTTTGCCTGATTCACAAGCTCTGGTAATTTCATCTAATGATTTTTGAACTTCTGTGTTATTCCTTTCATTTTTAAGCTTTTTAAGTCTTTTTAATTGTGCTTCTCTAACAGTTGTATTGTCAACTTCAAGAATGTTGAGTGGTTCTTCTTTATCTAACTGATATTTATTTACGCCAACAATAGTATCTTTGCCTGAATCAATTCTTGCCTGCTTTCTGGCAGCAGCTTCTTCAATTCGCATTTTAGGAACACCGGTTTCAATTGCCTTTGTCATTCCTCCCAAATCTTCTATTTCCTGAATTAATTTCCAGGCTTTGTGCGCAAGTTCATTTGTTAAAAATTCAACATAATAAGAACCTGCCCACGGGTCAATAACTTTTGTAATGTTGGTTTCCTGTTGAAGATAAATTTGTGTATTACGGGCAATTCTTGCTGAAAAATCAGTAGGTAATGCAATAGCTTCATCAAGGGCATTTGTATGAAGCGATTGTGTATGACCTAATGCTGCTGCCATTGCTTCAATGCAGGTACGAGCAACGTTATTGAAAGGGTCCTGTTCTGTTAAGCTCCAGCCCGATGTTTGTGAATGAGTACGTAATGCTAATGAATTAGGATTTTTTGGATTGAATTGTTTTACAATTTTTGCCCACAGCATTCGTGCTGCACGTAATTTTGCTATTTCCATAAAATGATTCATTCCTATTGACCAAAAGAATGAAATGCGGGGTGCGAATGAATCAATATTCATTCCTGCCTGAATGCCGGTTCGTAAATATTCTAATCCGTCAGCAAGTGTATAAGCTAATTCAATATCAGCAGTTGCTCCTGCCTCCTGCATATGATAGCCCGATATGCTTATAGAGTTATACTTAGGCATATTTTTAGAAGTAAATTTCAAAATGTCGGCAATAATTCGCATTGAAGATTCTGGTGGATAGATATATGTATTACGAACCATAAACTCTTTCAGTATGTCATTTTGAATGGTTCCGCTAAGCTTATCCGGGGAAACACCTTGCTCTTCAGCTGCAACAATATAAAATGCCAAAACAGGAAGCACAGCGCCATTCATTGTCATTGATACGGATATTTTATCAAGCGGTATTTGGTCAAAAAGGATTTTCATATCAAGCACAGAATCAATTGCCACGCCAGTTTTTCCAACATCACCAACAACACGCTCGTGGTCGGAGTCATAGCCCCTGTGTGTAGGAAGGTCAAAGGCAACAGATAATCCTTTTTGTCCTGCTGCAAGATTTCTACGATAAAAAGCATTTGAATCTTCTGCTGTTGAGAAACCCGCATATTGCCGGATAGTCCACGGACGCATTACATACATCGTAGCGTAAGGACCTCTTAAATATGGCGGAATACCCGCTGCATAATTCAGGTGTTCCATTCCCAATAAATCATCTTTTGTAAAAACCGGCTTTACAGGAATTTGCTCAGGAGTAATCCAATCTTTTCTAATATTATTTTCTTTCTCCCATTCTTTCCCGGATAATCGGGATTTTTTTATCGGGCTGAAATCTATATTTTTAAAATTTGGTCTCATTTTTTATATTTTTTAAGTCGTAATTTTTCAAATGCTTCAGCCCCTCTGTAAAGCTTTAGCGGTTGAGCAATTATATTAGTGGTTCCACTCCCGGTCGAAGTGTTAATATTTTCATTAGGTTCCCCTTCACTTTGGGGAGGGGCTTTGATATTTTCGTTTAAATCAGGATATTTATTAGTTCCTACAAAAACTTCTTTACCGGAAGCAATATTCCTATCTCTTTGCTGTGCAGTTTTAGCGATTTCATCCTGAATAAATCCCTGTTTAAATGCTTTAAAATAACCACCTTTATTTTCAACAGTTTTGAAAAGTTTCCAGGCTTGCTCAGCAATTGAGTTGGTGAGGCATTCAATATAATATGAACCCGCAGAAGGGTCAACAATTTTATTCAGATGGGATTCTTCTTTTAAGATAATTTGTGTGTTTTGTGCAATACGTTCGGAAAATTCGTCCGGTGTTTTATATGAAGTATCAAACGGAAGAACTGTTAACGAGTCAGTGCCGCCAATTACAGATGACATTGATTCTGTTGTGGTTCGCAACATATTAACATAAGGGTCATAAATAGTTTTGTTCCATTGGGAGGTAACAGAATGAATATACATTTTTGAAGTAGATTCTGACTCGGGCTTATATGCAGTTATTATCTGTGCCCACAACATTCGTGCAGCTCTTAATTTTGCAATTTCCATAAAGTAATTTGAACCGACTGCAAAAATAAATTGAAGATAAGGAGCAATTTCATCAACAGATAAATTTTTATCAATAAGCTGGGCAAGATATTCATTTCCCACAGCTAAGCTAAAAGCCAATTCCTGAACTATTGATGAGCCGGAATTATGGAAATATTGTCCGTTAACAGCAATAACCTTTACATTGGGTAAGTTTTTTTTTGCAAATTCTATTAGTTGCTTAGCCATCTGACCGCTTGAAGCGGTCTGATGGTTATATTTTCCTGTTAAAGTTAAATAACCTAAAGGGTCATAATTAATTGAACCATTAATTTTTTCTTTATCTAATTTTTGGGATGAAACTTCGTTATAAAGCATTGAAAGAAGATTTTGTACGTGCTTACCTGGAACTATGAAGTTTATACTTACTTCTTCTAATGATATGCCTTTAACGAGCCGGCTAAATTCTTCCTGTTTTTTTACAGGAGTATTTTCTATTATGAAACCTATTGAAGCAGCACCTCTTGAAAGAGCATTCAGGGCTTTTTTATTAGCAGAAACGAGGCACTCCTCGTCTCTGCTATTGTTTATTATAATATCCTGACGAATTTCCCAGTTATTATTATTTTTTTTGTTTCCCCTGATAAAAGGAAATTCTCCGGGAAAACTATTCAGATAATCCAAATTTTCTATATCTTCAGCACGATAATAAGGTTTTACATTAAAACCTTCATTTGTTTTCCACACTAATTTTTCTTCATAACCTGCCTTCACTAAAGCTCCCGCCTGCGACAAGTCTTTGGCGGGCAGGTCGGCAGGTAAATCAGCACCTTTGAGGTCTTTATTTATTTTAGCTTCCCATTGTTCGGTGGAAACAGGGGGGAATTCTTCAAATAATTTACCGGATTTTCGCATATTTACTTATAGCTAAATATATTGTTACATCTTTTCTTAACAAGATACAAAGTTATAAATAATTTTTCAAATTGCAAAAAGGCATTTGCTATACCGCATGTTGGCTGTAGGCTTTCATCTGCCGCTTTTTAAAATCTTCCATCACTCTTTTCAAGTATTCCAAGTATTTCCACTTGTCTTGTAAAAACTGTTCTGTTAATTCAGCACGAGTTTTTCTCATGAAGTCAACTGCATGAAACTTATTTTCTTTTTTTTTATTTATTGTCTTCATAACTTATCTCTTTAGGTGTTCTAATGTCAATTATTGAATAGCCGTATTTCAAGTTGATTGAATTATAATGTCTGATACGAAAAAAATTCACCATATGTTTAAAGTTCCAGCTTACCAAACTTTCAACTTTTAATATACTTGCTATTGCAATGTGTTGTGCATCGGAATGAAATTTTTGTGTCAATGCATCTTCAAGAACGTATTTATTCGCTAGTTCTAATTGTTCGTCTGTTATACTTACAAGTTCTATAAATTGAGGAGGTATTGTTGTTGGCAACTGTCTGATAATTTCAGGAGCTTTTTCTAGTTCTCCTATTGTTACATCAGATAATACGATTATAAATTTTCCTTGTCGTGCTTGTTCAAAAAATGGAACTGTCCACTCGGAAAATTCCGTATCATTATAACCACCCCAAACTGATGTGTCAACATAAAATTTCATTTCTCAAATATATGACAATTATTTTTTACAAAGAAAAATAAATTTTATTAAATATCCAAATCATCAAAAGGAGATTTTAGATTTTTTGTTGCCGATAATCTGTCCCAACCTGTCCCGCTTGATCCGATGCAATCAGGGATAAATCGTTACAAGTCTGAAATAAATATTGACAGTTTGGTATGACTGCGGCGTACGAGCGAACTGTATTAGCTGAGCTACCCGATAAAGAATATTTTAGAAACTACCAGAGAAGAAGGACTGAACGCTAAACAGCCTGACAATTGCATTATTCATGGTATATTCTATTATGGGTGACCGATTCCCATGATGAGCCAACGGTATTGTGAGTAAGGGCAAGGTGCAGTTGGTGAAAAGAGCTTCTGTACTGTTTATGCGAACCGCCGTATTCGAGAACCGAACGTACGGTGGTCCCGACCTCTGGTACGGGATAAATGTGAGAGGTGCACTGGCGGTCATTTGACCGTCAGCCGTTTACTCGATTAGCAACTGGTGTTATGTTATATTTCATTTAAAAAGCTTTTATTTTATTCTCTAATTTATTGTATCAATTTGCACTACCTATCCACAAAGCAAAGATTTATTTTGTTTTTTTGTGCGATGGCCAAAATGCCTTTGGCAAAGTGGGATGGTCTTACAATCTTTTTTAAAGATTTTGGTCAGTCTATTGATTTGTAAGGTTTTCAAATGTGTTTGCAAATTGCGATGGCTGATTAATTACCTATTCTTTTAAAAATTTTACACTTCTCGACTAAATTTAAAATTACAAAGTAAATTTAGATAGCTATAACACTACCAGCGGAATCTATTTCAAAAACTTTATCGCCATTAAGATTGTCAACTCTCGAAGTTGCAACAACTTCTCCGAAAGTAGAAAGATGAATACTTGCTTCTTTGCCTTTATCTGAAAGTTGTTTTCTTAAAAGTGCGCCAATTTCATTTGTAGAAAATATCTTGTAATTGTTTTTATTAAAATCAGTAACTACTTTTTCTGCTGGATGACCATAAATATTATCACCAACTGATATAACTATTGGTGTTTTATCTTCTCTTTTAATCAACTTCCAAAAAGCATTTTTGAAATTTCCTTCTGCTCCATGATGAGGACATTGGGCTAATATCAATTTTCCATTAAAAACATCTGGGTCTGTTTCCTTATAAAACATTGCTTCTTTATTTGAATCAGAAGTAAGTAAAATGTACCCATCATGTTTGTTTGAATATATTTTAATAACCGTAGCCAACCAATTTGCACATGGCTTATTGCCAGCTTCTTCTTCAAAAGGTGGTTCAATAAAGTTTTTAGCATAATTATCCAAGTGCTTCGAAGTTGGTGCTATAAGTTTAATTGAATATTCATCGTTTAAAGTGATATCATTAAATATTAAATCTGCTTGTATTGGATGTCTATTCATTCCAATTTTTTCTGCCTCTTTAATAACTTTAAATAATCTAATAATTTTAAACTTAGCTTCATCGCCTTCAATCGCAGCTTTCCAAAAGTTAGGCATATTATTTGAAGTGTGTAGAAAATAATTGATTTTAATATTTTTACTAATACAATATTCGATTAAATCTGCAAGACCTGAACAATGATCTAAATGAGGATGGCTAAGAAGTATAAATGCTATTTCATGTACGTTTTTTTCTTTAATGTAGTCTAAAACCGGATTTGTCCTGTATGCTTTTTTACAATCAATAATTGCAATTTTATTTTCTTTTTTTTTCTTCCACTCAATAATTACTGAATCGCCCTGTCCTACATTTTTAAATGTAATCCTTATCATAATTGAATTGGTTTATCCAAAGGCTGATTGAAATCTTTTCCATCAAGTTTTTCCCATTCTTCATTTAATTCAAATGCTTTTATATCTACTATATTCGCCCCTTTAATCACATTAATTCTTGTTGAGCCTGTTTTTGATTGAATAGATAAAATTACATATGGATTTGATTTAATATTTTCAATGTGATTAAATAGATAACGAGGAAAACTTCTTTGCTCAAAAATCTTTCTCTCTTTGTCTATAAGGCATTCACATAAGACATAATCATTATTAAAACGGGTAATTTTTGAATTTATATTTATTGTCTTTTCCCAGTGCTCATTACTAATAAACCCTTTCATTTTAAATAATTCTGCACTAATATAATTCTCCTCTGTTCTGATATTTGTAGTGTTCTTTAAATCTTCTTGTTTTTCTTTCTTGGAAGTTAATTCTAAATTTTGTTCAATTAAATAAGGTAAAAGAGTATTTATTGATCTAATAGTTTCTGCTTCTGAGAGATTCCTATTACTTAATGTAATTAATTCTTCCATAGCGCCTCCTGATATTCTAAAGTCATTTTTAAAAGTTCTTTGTATTTTGCAAATGAAATGGACTTTAAAGATTCAAATATTTTAATATCAGCCATTTCACCAGAGATATTTATTTGTTTTATAATGTCCTGGTTTTGTGGAAAAATATTCCTCTTTTGTAAATCATTTATTCCCAAATAAGAACCATATTGCAAATTAATTTGTTTTCCATCTGTATTTTTATCTAAAGCAATAGCAACATCTGATGGATTAGATATTATCTTTTCGATATTGTTTTTATTTAAAAACATTCCAGTAAAATATTTTATTATTTCGGACTGATTTTTATCAGAATGATTGATAATAATAGTAGCACATAGACAATTGACAATATTGCCAAAAGATTCTAATTCTTTTATTTTATTAAAAAGATTGAAAAATGGCTCCTCTATGATTGAATTATTTTCAATTAGCACTTTTAAATCACCCTCATATTTAATTAAAATTCTGTCCCATATTACAATAATGCTATATGCTTCAAATAAAAGGGTATATCTACAACGTTGAACTGTACTTTCTTTTTCTATTAAAATATCTAAAGCCATTGGAATAAAAGGGGCAATAACCTCTTTTATTAATGATTGAAAATTCAATATTTTAGTATATCTTATCTCAAATTGATGAAAAGGTACTGTTATCATTGTGATCTTCTTTAGTTTTTAATAATATTTATTTTTTAGTGAATGTACAAATTTAATAATAGAAAACAAAATAAATACAATTTTGTTAAAACGCCTTATTTGCTCTCGTTATTATCTTCAGCTGCCATTGATAATTAAATGTCAGGCATTTAATAAATCTTTGCATTCTTAATCCCCAAAATTTCATTTAACTTATTTTTTTATCTTTTGCTCATTTTTTCATAATTCCACTTTCACAGCTGAAATCTCTTTTTGATAGTCTTCTAATTTCATTTTTCTATTGAGCGAGAGAAAAAAAACAAAATAAATTTCTCCAATTTACACCAATCTATCAAAGAGTTAAATTCTGCTTATCAATTTCTTATCATTTTGCATGTATCTGTCGAGTTATCGGTTACACTTGTTGCTAACGTATTAGATTTTATGTTTAATTCAATTCCAAAAATAATACAAAAAAGTTGAATAAAAAAAATAGACTTAAAAATTTTTATGATTATGATTAGAATTAAAAATTGAATTGAATATAATGTAAATTTATATTTACAAAAATATAAATAATTTTTAATTAAAAAAAACAAATTTTTATAGTTTTGTAAAATTAATCAAATTAAAATATTAAAAAAATGAAATTAGTTTATGTTCTTGCCCGTCACTGCGTTTTTGTAGGCGCGATTGTTTTGCTCTTTATTGTAAATACTGCTTTTGCACAGGAAAAAGATATTGAGCATCCTAAGGATGCTAATATTATTGAGCAGAAAGTAGTAGAGCATTGGAAAAATGGAAACAAAAAATTAGAGGGAATAATGCTCTTTGGTAAGGAGCATGGTCGCTGGACATACTGGAACAAAGAAGGTAAAATGATTCAACAGGCAGATTTTAAAAAAAGTGCTTTGCACGGAAAATTAATTTATTATTATGTGAACGGGAATAAAGAAAATGAAGGCGAATTTATTAAAGGTATTCAAAATGGAGAGTATTCTGCTTGGTTTGAGAATGGAAAGCTTCAGGAACAGGGTTATTATAAAAATGGTTTTAAGGACAGTTTGTGGACATATTGGTATAATAACGCTAAAAAGAAAAAGGAAGTATATTATTACACAGATTACACAGATGGGGGCACAGACTACGCTAAAGCTTCGTCTGTTAAAATAAAATTAGTTAGTTTCTGGGATATAAATGGAGAAAAAATAGTTGAAAATGGTAATGGAAAATATGTTGATTATTATTCTGAATCCCGACAAGTCGGGACAACCCCTTATTTAAAAGAACAGGGAGAATATAAGGATGGAAAAGAACACGGAGAATGGACATTATGGTATAAGAACGGCAAAAAAATGTCAACAGGAAATTATTATGAAGGCAAAAGAGCTGGAAAATGGCTCTCGTGGTATAGTGATGGAGTCATCAAGAGTGAATTAAACTATGATGATGGTAATAATATTAACTGGTACAGGAATGGGCAAAAAGAAATGGAAGGCATCCTGATTAATGGCAAGAAAGACGATTTGTGGACTTTCTGGTATGAAAATGGAAATTTGAAAATAAAAGCTCCTTATAAAAATGATTTAGAACATGGCTTGCTTACCAAATGGTATTCTGACGGGACTAAAGAAATGGAAATGGAATTTAAAAATGGAATTAAAGATGGCTATGCAAAATGGTGGTATAAAGATGGAAAAATTGATATTGAAGGAAATTTTATAAACGATGTTCAGGAAGGTAAATGGACTTATTGGCGAACCGACGGGCAAAAAGGAAATGAAGGAAATTATTTGAACGACGAAATGCATGGTAAGTGGACATACTGGTATGCAAATGGGACTGTATGGAAAGAAGGAGATTATAAGCAGGGAGTAAAACATGGTAAATGGGTAATCTATTATGAAAATGGACAAAAAGAGCACGAGGGCGTTCTTATAGATGGAAAAGAAAATGGTTTCTGGGAATCGTGGTATGAAGATGGAAAGAAAAAAACGCAGGGCAGCTTTAATTATGGAAAAAGGGATGGTTTATGGAAAGCCTGGTGTGGAAATGGAAATAAAAAATATGAAATTCATTATAAAAATGATTTAAAAGAAGGAACAGCAACTTACTGGTTTGAGAATGGCAATAAGCAATTAGAAGTAAATTATAAAGATACTCTCTATCACGGTAAATATATAACCTGGCTTGAGAATGGGAATATTAATATAAGTGGAAATCATCTTAACGGGGAAAAACATGACCTGTGGATATATTATTATGAAAATGGAAATAAGATGAGAGAAGAATTTTACAACAATGGACGTCAGGATGGTAAATGGATGAGCTGGTATGGGATAGGAACTCTTGAAAGTGAAGTTAATTATAAGAACGGGTTAAAACACGGTAAAGTAAAATATCTGAAAATTGATGGTGAGATTATTTATGATGGAATATTTAAAAATGGTGAATTAAAGAAAGTTAAGGTTGATAATACTGAATAAATGAATGAATGATGGAATGAATGAAGAAGCTATTGTTAAATTGCTAAATTGTTAAATTGTTAAATTGGAAATTAGTATATTAGGTAATCAACTAATTATCTAAAAGTTCATCAAAGAATTTCAAATAATTATATTTCTGTGATTCATACGAATAGTGTTGAATAACCGTTTGTCTGCCGTTTTTACCAAATTTATCTCTTAGTTCTTTTGATTCAATTAAGAAAGAAAGTTTTTCAATCCATTCATTTTCATCTATAGCAAGGAACCCGTTAAAATCATCTTTAATAATGTCAGTATTAACTCCGACTGGCGAGACAATAGTAGGAATTTCCAGAGCCATATATTGAAGTGCTTTAAATCCGCATTTGCCTTTTGCCCATTCATCATCAGGCAAAGGCATAATGCCAATATCAATTTCTGATAAATCTTCTATCTCGGTATTTAGTTTCCATCGTGTAGTATGAATATTCAAATCTTCAACGGTGTATGGGAAATCAGCTATTACTTTGAAATAAACTTTATCGCCAAATTTTTGCTTTATTTTTCTTAAAATAGGCAGGGCAGTTTCAAAATACCTGAGAGTTGTTAAAGTACCTGTCCACCCTATGCAAATCGCGTTATTCTTTTTCTTAATGTGAATTTTCTTATGATAATTTGTGTTAATGGTTGTAGGAACAATTTTTACCTGTGAATTATACTGCCGTGCATAATCAGCTAAGAAACTATTTCCGGCAAAGATAATATCTGAAAGTTTAATAATTTTTTTGGTTTTAGAAGGACTTTTAAGCCATTTTAAGCTTATGTTTGCTTCTGATACATCTTTAAGCCAGATAGCATCATCAAAGTCAAATATTAATTTAGCTTTTGAAAGAGAAAATAAACGTTCAAAGATTATTGAACCTACCATCAGCGATTCACGATAAACAAAAATAATATCATAATTTGAAGCACGAAATACATCTTTAAGTCGTTTAAAGAAACTTTTAAAAAAAATAACCATCTTCAAAAAATACTTGCCTTTAGAGTATAAAATTTTGTCATCTTTTTCTGAAATAATATTTGAGTAAGTTATCTGGTAATCATTTTCAGAGAGAAAATCTAAATACTGCTCAAAACGAAATCGTTGACCTGGATTACGATTTTTACGATGAGATACTATGAACATTATTCTTTTCAAACTTCGTGAATTTATTAAAAAAGTTTTTTGATAAAAATTAACGGAATTATTAACTAATTTTTCAGGAGAAATTGTTATTATATCATCTATAGCATCTATTGTTTTGTCGTATTCTTTGTCAGATTATAGCAAAGTTAAGGAAATATTTCATTACTAAAAAATTTCTATCCTTATAAATCTAAAAAAAAAACCTAACAGGTTTTTAAAACCTGTTAGGTCTAAATGTTAGGTCTAAACTGTCTGGTCTTGAAAAAAAATTATGATAACGCTCCAATCATTTTCTTAGGATCAACCCATTCGGTAAATTGTTCATCTGTTAATAATTTTAGTTCAATAGCAGCTTGACGCAAAGTAGTATTTTCGGTATGGGCTTTTTTTGCAATTTTGGCTGCATTTTCATATCCAATATGTGTATTAAGGGCTGTAACCAACATCAATGAATTTTCAAGATTTTGTTTAATGACAGGTTCATTTGTTTGAATACCAACAGCACAATTATCATTAAATGAAACACAAGCATCGCCGATTAACCGGGCTGAATTTAATAAATTATCAATCATCATTGTTTTAAAAACATTTAGCTCAAAATGTCCGTGCATTCCGCCTGTGGTGATAGCTACGTCATTACCAATTACCTGTGCACAAACCATTGTTAGTGCTTCAACCTGGGTAGGGTTAACTTTCCCGGGCATAATTGATGACCCCGGTTCATTAGCAGGAAGTGAAATTTCTCCAATACCGCTTCTGGGTCCTGATGCTAAAACTCTTATGTCGTTGCATATTTTCATTAAGCTTGTAGAAATTGTTTTCAAAGCACCTGATGTTTCAACAATTGCATCATGAGATGCAAGCGATTCATATTTGTTTTCTGCTGTTATAAAAGGGTATCCGCTTAATTCAGCTATTTTTTTAGCAACTAATTCTGAATAGCCCTTAGGGGTATTGATACCTGTTCCAACAGCAGTTCCCCCCAATGCTAATTCTGATAAGTGAGCGAAAGTGTTTTTTAAAGCTCTTACTCCATGGTCTAACTGTGATACATATCCCGAAAATTCCTGACCGATTGTTAGAGGTGTAGCATCCATCCAGTGAGTTCGTCCGATTTTTACTACATCTTTAAATTCTTTTGATTTATTGTTGATGGTATTTTTTAGTTTTTCAACTCCTGGAATTGTTATCTCTGAAATCATTTTATAAGCTGCAATATGCATTGCTGTCGGGAATGTGTCGTTTGACGACTGAGATTTGTTAACATCATCATTAGGATGAATAAACTTTTCGCCTTCCCCTAATTTGCCACCTTTAATAACATGAGCACGGTTTGCAACAACTTCATTGACATTCATATTTGATTGAGTGCCGGAACCTGTTTGCCAAACAACCAGAGGGAATTCATCATCTAATTTTCCTGAAATAATTTCATCGCAAACCTGAGCAATAAGGTCTGCTTTTTCTTTAGGTAAAACACCAAGTTCGTAATTTGTATAAGCAGCGGCTTTTTTCAAAATCCCAAAAGCCCTGATAATTTCAATTGGCATTTTCCCTGTGCCAATCTTAAAATTATCTTTTGAACGTTGAGTCTGGGCTCCCCAGTATTTATCAGCAGGGACCTCAACTGTTCCCATTGTGTCTTTTTCAATTCTGTATTCCATTTTTATTTAGTTTTAATATTTATAATTTTAGGTATTAGCAAAATTATATAAATAATGTTTTAATTATGTATGATTTATTATGTTTTTAAACAATAATAAGTTATTTAAACGTATGTGGATTTCAAAGTTTTGTTGAAAATACTGAAATAAATCACAGATTTACTCACTTTATTTTTAATTTTTAAGGTGTTCGTGAGGGCTTCGCCGTACACTGATTTTTTTTATTCGTGTTAATTCGTGAAATTTGTGTCTAAATTTATTCATCTGTGTTATCTGTGTAAGCCCGATATATCGGGATTCATGAACACCTTATAAAATTAATTATTATTGTGAATAAATCTGTGGTTTCATTCGTGTCTTTTATTTATTACCAAATTCCATTAAATAAGCTTTAATAAAACCGTTTAAATCGCCATCAAGGACTGCCTGAGCGTTGGATGTTTCAAAAGAAGTTCGTAAATCCTTAACCATTTTGTAAGGATGTAATACATAGTTACGGATTTGTGAGCCCCATTCAATTTTTTTCTTTTGTCCTTCTATTTTTGCCTGTGCTTCTTTCTTTTTACGAATTTCAAGCTCGTATAAATGTGATTTAAGCATTCTCAAAGCATTGTCTTTATTTTTCAATTGAGAGCGGGTTTCCTGATTTTCAGTAACAATACCTGTAGGATGGTGACGCAGACGAACTGCTGTTTCCACTTTGTTTACATGTTGTCCACCGGCACTGCTTGCCCGGAATGTTTCCCAGGTTATATCAGCAGGGTTGATTATTATTTCAATAGTATCATCTACGACAGGTGAAACAAAAACAGAAGCAAAAGTAGTATGACGTTTGTGATTTGCATCAAAAGGTGAAAGTCGAACCAACCGGTGAACACCATTTTCACTTTTCAGGTAACCGTAAGCATAATCTCCTGTAAATTCAAGTGTAACGGTTTTAATACCTGCTTCTTCGCCTGGTTGACAATATAATTCCTTAACTTTATAATTATTCTGTTCGCCCCAGCGAATATACATACGCATAAGTATCTGGGTCCAATCTAAACTTTCGGTTCCACCTGCACCTGAAGTAATTTTTAAGATTGTTCCGAACTCATCTTCTTCGTTTTGAAGCATGTTTTTGAACTCAAGCTCTTCAGTTAATTTTAAACTTTCTTTATATTGTTCATCAAGTTCTTTTTCAGTAGCTTCGCCTTGCTTATGAAAATCAAAAATTACCTCTAAATCGTCAATGCTTGATTTTACCAGTTCATAAGCAGTTGTCCATCTTTTTAAAGATGAAATACGTTTTAATTGCTTTTCAGCTTTTTTTGGCTCATCCCAGAAGTTTGCCGCCTGAGTTTTTTTCTCTTCTTCGGCAATCTGTATTAATTTATTATCAATATCAAAGAAACCTCCTTAGCGCCTGCTCACACCCGGATAAGTCTTTTATTTGTTCAGTTGTTGTCATAGTATATAAGTTATATGCCAATGGCTCACTAAAAATAAAAAATGCCTCTCTCCTGTGCCCGGCAAAAGTAGGTAAAATGCAAAATAAAAAAAATACCTAAATCAGAATTATAATTGCTGTTGAAGTGAATCAATAGATTGAAGCAAAACCTCTTTTGGTTCATTCTTTGATATCTTTTCTTTTAAATCTTCCAACATTTCATCTAATTTTCTCTCCAATTTAGCCTCATGATAGGCTTTTACAAATTCAGGGTTCTTCATTTGTTCCCGAAATAATTTTTCATAATTTGTCATAGCTCCTCCTTTCGTTATATAATTTTCTTAGCACTTTGGCCTTTTCTATTTCTTTAGGTGGGGTTTTCTGAGTCTTTTTTATGAAACCATGTGTAATTAAATTTTCTTTTTTGAATTTGTGCCTAACGTATTTTATGTTTAATAATTAGATTTTCATATAAAAATATCTGCAAATTTAGAAAAAATTTATTAACTTTTGATTATTGATACTATTTTATCAAAACTATTTTCTGAATAAACAATAGTTCATTTGTCTTTAACTGAATGAAATAGATACCTTCAGTTACTAATATTCCATGATTATTTTTACCATTCCAATATAAAATAAACCATATTATTAATCATAGCTGTTATTGATTATTTGCTCTATTGCTTCAATAATTCTGTCATTTTCAAATCCTCTGCTCTGTGCAAAACGGATTAATTTGCTTTTCACAAGATAAACATCCTGTGCTATTGCAGCTAAATCGTGAACATATTTTTTTTGTAATTCTTTTTTTAAAATTTCATCATATTCTTTATCATCAATTCCCTTAAGTGCTGAATGAATATATTTTTCAGGAATACCTTTTTGTTTTAAAGCGAATTCAATCTTTATTCTACCCCATTTATTGAACCGGAATTTATCCTTTACAAAGAGCATTGAATATCGTTTCTCATTAATAAAATCATTTTTAATTAATTTATTTATAATATTATTAATAAACTCTGAAGACACTCCCCAGTCAGTAAGCTTTCTTCTAATATCATACTTACATTTTTCCTGCTTGCTGCATATATTTTGTGCTTTTTGTAGTGCTTTTTCGGGAGATGATGTTTTCTGTTTTTTCATCTGTAAATAATTTTTTTCTCGCAAAATTTATCTCGCAAAATTTTTCTCGCAAAGACGCAAAGAACGCAAAGAAAAATGTCTAACAAGTCGTTGAAGCTGAAATTTTAATGCCACTGATTAACACTGATTTACCCCGTAGGATAATATTAATGTAAAAGCCAAATAAGAAACCAATAGCCATCTTCGTTGGAAAGATATATTAATTAAATTTTGCAAATATCCAACGGGGTGAACACGGATAAAATTAATTTAAAATATATATTAAAATCTGTGTTTTATCCGTGTTAATCTGTGGCTAAAAAATAAACTTGCTAAATTTAGGTACTTCCACAAACCATTCTATCCTTCCCATTCAAATCTTTTATAATTGTAATGTTGGAAAATGATTTTTTATAAAGCAAATTTTCAATTTTTTTAGAAAGGAACTCATTAATTTCCAGATAAAGCTTTCCGTTTTTTTTCAGATGTTTTATTGCAAAATCCGCAATTGCTTCATAAAAGATTAATGGCTCTGTGTTGCTTACAAATAATGCAATTTTTGGCTCATAATTCAGAACATTTTGCTGCATTAATTGTTTGTCTTTTTCCAGAACATAAGGTGGATTGCTTACAATAATATCGTATTTGGATTTACCCTGTTGGATAGATATCCTACGGGGTTTACGATTTATAAAATGATGCTGCTCCCGGTTTAGAATGTTGAGTTGGGTAAAATTAATGTTAACATTGTTATCCAGTGCATTTTGTTTTGCAATTTTTAATGCTTTTTCAGAAATATCAACAGCATCAACAGTTGAATTTCCAAGATTTTTTGCCAGTGCAATTGCAATGCAGCCGCTGCCTGTTCCAATATCTAAAATATGAACTTCAGGATTATTATTAGTTTCCTGAATAATCCATTGAACAAGCTCTTCTGTTTCAGGGCGCGGTATCATAACCGCAGGTGAAACCTTAAATTCCAAATCAAAGAACCCGGTTTTTCCAATAATATATTGAATGGGCTTATACTTTTTTAATTGAAAAACTATTTCCTGAATTTGTAAACTGATAGATTTAGATAATTTTGTATGAATAATATCAGTTTTTGAATAATCTAATAAATGCCTAAAAATTATATTTATAAAGCTCAGTATTTCATTATCAGGATATAGTGTGTTTAATTCTTTTTTAATAAAATTATAAGCAGAATTTATTGTATTGAATGAGTTTTGTTTCATTTGTAAATAATTTAATTTTTTCAGACAAGATTAACAGGATTAACAGGATTTTTTTTGTAATTATTTATTTTTATTATCTTGTAAATCTTATTAATCTTGTCTTATTCATTCATCTGTAAATAATTTTTATTTTCATTCTATTTTGTGTTTTGGCAAAGCCATACTTACGGAAAAAACTTAATAATGTGGGTTTCATATAAGAATATTTTTTTCAAAGATAATAAATATATTTCAAAAATAAATGAAAAACGCTGAAAAATATATGCAAAGATGTTTAGACTTAGCACAGTTAGGTATTGGTAATACTGCACCGAACCCTTTGGTAGGTTCAGTAATTGTTCATAATAATGGAAAAATAATAGGGGAGGGGTATCACCAGGAGTTCGGTGAGGCACATGCCGAAGTAAATGCAATTAATTCTGTAAAAGACAAATCATTACTGAAATCATCAACTATGTATATAAACCTGGAACCTTGCTCACACTTTGGAAAAACACCGCCATGTGCAGATTTAATAGTTGAAAATAATATTCCTCGTGTGGTTATCGGTTGTATTGATAGTTCTTTAACTGTTGGGGGGAAAGGTGTTGAAAAATTAACAAAAGCAGGTTGTGATGTAATTGTTGGAGTGCTTGAAAAAGAGAGCAGAGAGTTAAACAGACGGTTTTTTACTTTTCACGAAAAAAAACGCCCTTACATCATTTTGAAATGGGCTCAAACTCTTGACGGCTTTATTGCTCTTGTTCGCAAAAATAATAGTGATAAACCTTTATGGATAACAAACGAGCTGGCACGCACAGTGGTACATAAATGGCGAGCAGAAGAACAGGCAATTATGGTTGGAACAAATACTGCTGTAATAGATAATCCGGAACTTAATGTTAGAGACTTTTCCGGTAACAATCCCTTACGAATAGTATTAGACAGGAAAATGAGATTACCGGATAATTTGCATCTTTTTGACGGTTCTATACCAACTCTTATTTTTACTGAAAAAAACACACGGTCAAAGAACAATCTTGAGTATGTTAAAATTAACTTTAATAAAAATGTTCTGAAGCAATTAGTTAACGTTTTATATGAAAAAGAAATTCAGTCTGTTATTATTGAAGGTGGCGAAAAATTGTTAGACAGCTTTATAAATCAAAACTTATGGGATGAAGCAAGAGTTTTTATTGGAAATAAGTTTTTTTACAATGGAATAAAAGCCCCGCAGATAAATGGGAAGCTTATAACAGAGGATAATTTAGGTGATAGTAAGTTGTTTGTGTATAGAAAGGAATAATTTTTTGACTCATAAGAGTGCTTTTTTAGTTTCATGTAATCCTCGTTTCAGATTAAATTTATAAACCAAAGCACAATTAATACCATACGAAATACCACTGTTATGAATTTTTCCAAAACCAGGAACAAATAACATGGGAAAATCATAATCCTTATAAGCATCTATGAAATTAAAATAATTACTTAGGGATACAAATAACAATTTAGCTAACTTAAATTCGTAACCAGCCTCTATTTCAATTCCTCTTCTGATAAAATTTATATTATTTAATGGTTCTCTTAAATCTCCCCAATATGGTTCTTCAATAATAAATACACCTGTTTCATCATATTGAGAACGTATGACATTAATACCCAAAAATGCCTGTTGCCTTTTTCTACTTTTTAAATTGAAGTATATGCCTAATTTAATGCTATTACCTTTAATAACATGATTATATAAATTATTATACATAAGTTCATTTTCTCTTTTTGCAAATCCACAGGATAATTTTAACGATAAATATGAATTTACTTCATACTTCATAAAAAATTCTGTTGTATAGCTTCTATTATTATGCAAAACGCTTTCTATGGGCTTTAGTAATTCAATACCAAAACTTAAAAGACTGTCAAATTTTTGAGCATTCTTTATAGATGATACATTTGTTGAATCTGATAGTGTATAAGTATTTTGGGCATATCCTAAATAATTGCCACAGATTAATAATATTATAAGCCAATATTTTTTCATAGTGTTATATTTCTGTTTTTTGGTAAAAACTGGTATTCAATACAAATAGATAAACCCAATGAACATGGAGTATCATTATAGAATCGTCTAAAACCAGGGATATAAGGCACCCTACTTCCTGACATATCTGGTGAAACTGCAATAAAAAAACCTGTATTTAATAAAATATTTTCAGATAAATTATATTCATTAATAAACTTCAATTCAAATCCACCTCCATTATTCCAAACATATGAAAAGGACCTAAGTGTATCAAGGTAAGGAGTATCTTTAGTAATACCTTCCATTTTAAATGTAGAAATTATTACACCTAAACTTATTAAAAAAATATGCTTTTTATTTATTTTAAAATTTCTGCTTAATCCAAATTTATAAAAATGTCCTTGAATAGTGGTATTATAAAGCCTCTGATAGCCATTATCTAACTCTCTGCGCACTATTCCACCCCCAAGGTTAAAAAAGGTTTTATTGAGAAATTGATATTTACCATTAGCTTCTACATAATATGAGTTTTTATATAAGAAACTTTCTACTAATGGAACTAATTCTAACCCTGCGTTTGCTTTATAAATATTTTGTCCGAAAATCGGAAAATTTAGAATTAATATAAAAAACAATATAAAAATCCGTTTTATCATAAATATGCATTTATATTAGATTACCAATATTGATATATAAAACAATGGATAGTCCAAGTGAACAATTAGATTCATAGTTCTGTCTAAACCCCGGTAAATAACTTATTCTTGGACCAGTATAATAATAATTACCAGACGAAAGAGTTATCGTGGGAATATAAGATGGAAATGAAACAAAAAAACCGGTATTCAATAAAAGTCTTTCAGATAAATTAGATTCAATACCGAACTTTATTTCATAACTTCCAGTTTTTGCATTAGAATAGTTAAAAGAATAAATTGTATCACTAAAACTGAGATAACTATAATCTGCGAAGCTTCCGGCAGCCTTATGTATAGAAAGCACATAACGTAAATTTATAAATAAGCTATGATTTTGTTTTAATAAGAAATTTCTGCTTACCCCAAATTTAATAAAATATCCTTGAATTTCGGTATTATAAAATTTACGATAGCCATTATCCAGCTCTCTGCGGGCTATTCCACCCCCAATGTTAAAAAAGGTTTTATTGAGAAATTGATATTTACCATTAGCTTCTACATAATATGAGTTTTTATATAAGAAACTTTCTACTAATGGAACTAATTCTAACCCCGCTTTTGCTTTATAAATATTTTGTCCGAAAATCGGAAAATTTAAAAAAATTAAAACAGAAAAAAATATGCAAATATGTTTAATCATAAATAAATATATATATATACTATATTATCATAAAATTTTTCTTCTTGCAATTGCAGAAAAGTAGTGTAATATACATTAATACTGTCTATATAGACGTGGTATCCACAATCTTCAGAAATAAAGGAACCATTTCTTTTATAAAATAAACTTAATGTGTCCTTATTTGTATAACTATCAAATACATAAGTTACAGAGTCTGAGACTAGGGATAATGGAAGCTCATAAGTTGTTGAAGTACCTTTAGTATTTGGATAAATAGAGCCACTTCCCCCTATTCCATAAACATCTTCAAAAATTGTATCTATTAAACTGCTGTCTATTTTTGATCTAAAACTAATATTTATAGTCTCTGTTGGAGGACACCACTCATCAGGACATTTACTCAAACATAAAATCAAAAAAATTATACAAAAAAAGATGTAAAGTTTAATTACTTTCATTATTGTACAAATTATCAGGTAAGCTTTTTTTTAGTTCGGAATAAGAAATTTTAAAAGCTATCCAATTCAGCATTATTATTGCAAGATTTTCTTTTCCTCCATTGACCGATAGCTCATCAATATTAAACCTATATTTAATTTTTTTCTTTTTAGAGTTGTTATGTTTTTTTACAGGTGTACATTTTTCCGACACTTTTACTTTAACTATATTAATTTCATCTGTTATTTTAAAATGAATTCTTCTCCAGCATATATATTGGCGGTTTGAAATAAAAATTATTGCAAGAGAGCTTTTTTTATAAATATAAGCTGAACCGTAAAACTCATATTTGTTTTCACCTTTTAGATGTGTAAATCCTATTTCATTGCTTGGCTGTCTTGCTTCTGGAGATATTTTACTTACACGCACAACCAGATTTTTAAGCTCAGTGATAAATCTATGAATTTTAAGATGATTTTGTTTAATAATTTCATCATCTGTTTTTTCTTTATTTACTTGTCTTTCTTTTTGATTTTGCCGCTTTTCAGCTTCTTCTATCCAATTAATCATAACAATATTCAATTAAAAAAATTAAAAATCATAAATAAATTTGTAAAATTAAACTGTTGATATTATAATAGTTGATAATGAATTGGTAAAATTAATCAATTGATATTTATTAAAAGTTGTTAATATATTCGTAAAATTAAACTGTTGATATTTTTTAAAAGTTGTTAATGTATTTGTAAAGTTAAACTGTTGATATTCTTTAATAGTGATTAATATATTTGTAACATTAATTTATTGATACGTTGAAATTTTTAGATATTTCTATGAATATCAATTGACAGACTATGCTAAAGCGTTGTCTGATAAAAAAAAATCCATTGTATTTCCATCAATATCTATAAATATCCAGCATCCAGTACCCAGCACCCAGCACCCAGTTCAATACAGCTTACTTCTTTTTATAAGATAAGCGAGCAATATATCTTTAAAATCGGCATTAATATCTGCTTCAATCAGGTCAATATTATATTGTCCGCATTTTAATTTAATCAGATCAAAGTAATTACTTACTGACTGTATATAATCATCTCTGACATCATTAGGGTTAAATTTAACTTCCTGGTTGGTTTCCATATCAATAAATTTGTAAGGGCGGTTGGTATATACGAATTTTTCTTCACGTTGCTTGTCAGTTACGTGGAATAGAACAACTTCGTGCTTATTGTATCGCAGATGCTGAAGTGCTGAAAATAAATCATCAGTATTTTCACTGTCCATCATATCTGAAAAAATAATTACTAATGACCGTGTGTGAATATTCTCGGCAATTTGATGTAATATTCTTGACGCATAAGTTCTTTTTTTGAGGTTAATATTATCTCTTGATAAGATTTTTTCTAACTCACTATAAAGTATCTTTGAATGAAGCGATGATAATTTTGCTTTTGTTTGAAGTTCAATATTATCGGAAAACAGTGTTAATCCAACAGCATCACGTTGTTTGCGAAGCAAATAAATTAAAGCTGCGGCACAATAAACCGAGAAAGAAAGTTTGGTTTGAATATGCCTGCTGGCAGTAAGGTCTTTTTCCTTATATGGAAATAGCATTGAAGAAGAAGTATCAATAATTATATGACTTCTTAAATTTGTTTCCTCTTCATATCGTTTAACAAATAGTTTTTCAGTTCTCGCAAAAAGTTTCCAGTCAATATGCTTAATTGATTCACCGCTGTTATAAATACGATGCTCAGCAAATTCTACTGAAAAACCGTGAAAAGGACTTCTATGAAGACCTGTAATAAATCCTTCAACAACATGTTTTGCAATAAATTCAAGATTGCCAAATTGCTGTAATTGCTGGATGTCAATAATATTTTTCAATTTCTGTATCGGAATTTTCCGCCTGAGGCGGATCTGCGCTCCGTCGTCAAAGCTTTGGAGCGTCGGTGACCTATGGCATGACAATGTTATTTCTCGCAAAGGCGCAAAGGGCGCAAAGTTTTATTTTAATTAATCATAGCGTTCTTTGCGTGCTTGGCGTCTTTGCGAGAGACATTTTTAAAAGTTATGTTCTTTACAATAGAGCATCAATTTTTGAAGCTAAAGTGTTTTTGGCAGCAGCACCTACTAGTTTATCAACTTCCTCACCATTTTTAAAGAACAATATTGTTGGGATACTTTTAATACCATACTTTGCAGTTATCTCCGGATTGTTATCAACGTTCAGTTTTGTAATAACTGCTTTACCTTCATATTCTTTTGATAGTTCATTAACAATCGGACCAACCATTCTACAGGGTCCACACCATTCTGCTGTGAAGTCAACAATTACGGGCTTATCAGATTTCAAAACAACCTGTTCAAAGTTTGAGTCATTTACTTCTTTTGTCATAGTATTAATTTTTTTAAATTATAAAGATAATTTTAAATTTTGTTACATACAAATTTAAGGAAATAATTTAATAAAGCCACTGATTAACACGGATAAAATTAATTTAAATTTTTTGTAATCGTTCACCCCGTTGGATTTTTTAATTAAATTTGTTTAGTTTATTCAAATTATAATTAAATCCTGCTACAGGGGCTTATATGTTAAAACCCTTTACGAATATGTTCGAACTCTGTCCTGTCAGGTGAAAACACCTGACAGGTGCAGGGGTTTTGGCAGGTGGGTCGGCATACTTTTTTTGCCAACTGCCAATTGCCAACTGCCAACTTGTTGATTGATGCATGTGACTTAAAATATTTTGCCAAATTAGGTCAAGATTTCAAAAGTAAGTTACTATTTAATTTTATAATCAATACCAGAATTATTTTCTAAATAATCAATAAAATTATCAGAAAGATTTATATGATGTGTTCTTGAAAACATTTCAATATTAACATTTTCAACAGTATCATAAATCTGAAATTTTAATAAAGTTTTTCCTTTGTTTGAATCTGCCAGTTTAAATAATTCGTTTCCAATCTCTTCTGTTAATCCTGCTAATGGTATTTTTAAAGAAATGCTTTTTATTTCTTTTCTAATTTCAGAGAGAATATTTATACTATTAACTTTAAATTCTAATTCGTCGGAATTATATTTGGGTTGTATTTTACCCTTTAATAATAACGAATAGCCGGAGGTAAAATAATTTTTTAAATTAAGATAATCTTTTGAAAAGAAAAATAATTTATATGAATCTGTAAAGTCTTCAATTGTTATAGTGCCGTAAGGATTTCCTGTTTTTGTGGTTTTATGTTGAGCATCGTTAACAATGCCGGCAACAATGATTTCTTTCTTATTAAGTTTTTTCATATCATTAAATTCCGAAAGGGTTGTGTTACAAAGATTATTGATTTCAAATCTATACACATCCAAAGGGTGAGCAGAGAGGTAAATTCCTATTAAATCTTTTTCTTTGTTTAACTTCTCAAGTGTGGTCCATTCTTCACATTCAGGAATTTTCGGCTTTGAAACTTCAATATTATTAGTTCCTTCAAATAGTGTTGGTGAGGCATATTTTTCATCCTGTATTTTATTGCCATATTTTATAACAGCTTCAATAAAAGAAATATCATTTTTATCTTTAGCAAAAAACGGGCTTCTTTTTATATTATTGAAATTGTCAAATGCTCCTGCCATAGTTAAAGATTCCACGGTAGTTTTATTTACTGAATGTAAATTAACCCGTTCAACAAGGTTGTAAATATCTTTATAATTTCCATTATTATTTCTTTCTTCAATAATACTAATAGCTGCTTTTTCGCCTACTCCTTTAATAGCACCTAATCCAAAACGAAGTTCCTGATTTTTATTTACATTAAATTTTAAATTACTTTCATTAATATCAGGTCCTAATACTGGTAATCCCATTCTTTTACATTCATCCATAAAAATGGTGATTTCTTTAATATTAGATAAATTTCGACTTAATACCGCTGCCATATATTCAGCCGGATGATTAGCTTTTAGATAAGCAGTGCGAAAAGCAAGAATTGTATAACCGGCAGCGTGAGAACGATTAAAACCGTATCCTGCAAATTTTGCCATATCATCAAATATATTTTCTGCTTTTTTTGATTCTACTTGTTTTTTTTCAGCACTTTCTATAAACTCAGCTTTTTGCTGTTTCATTATATCCATTTTTTTCTTACCCATTGCCTTACGTAGTGTATCTGCTTTTCCCATGGTAAAACCACCCATAATCTGAGCTATTTTCATTATCTGCTCCTGATAAACCATTATACCATAAGTATCTTTTAAGATTTCTTCTAACATTTCGTGAGGATATTCAATTTTTTCTTTTCCTTGCTTTCTTTTAATAAATTTTGGAATATACTCCATTGGTCCGGGACGATACAAAGAAGTCATTGCAATAAGGTCTTCAATGCTTGTTGGTCTTAATTCTTTTAAGTATGCCCGCATATTAGGCGATTCAAACTGGAAGGTGCCAATTGTTTCGCCTTTTTGATACAATTCCAATGTTTTAGGGTCATCTAATGGAATACTTTTAATATCTATCTTTATTTGTTTTGATTGTTCAATGTTTTTAACAGCGTCTTTAATAATTGAAAGTGTTTTGAGACCTAAAAAATCCATTTTCAGTAATCCTACCTTTTCGGTCTGCTCCATTTCATACTGGGTTACAAGTAATTTAGTATCTTTAGATATGGTTAAAGGTATATGTTCAATTAAATCATCACGACCAATAATTACTCCGCAGGCATGAAGTGATGTTTGCCTTACATTGCCCTCTAAGATTTCGGCAAATTTTAATGTTTCTTTAATTTTGGTGTTATCAGAATTTTTCGCCCCAGCTAATTCAGGTACCTCTTTGTAAGCATCTTGTAAGGTAGTGCCTTGTTTTTCAGGAACTAATTTAGATAACATATTTGCTTCTGATAATGGAAGCCCAATAACTCTTGCAACATCCCTTATAGAATTTTTTGCACGCATTGTACCAAATGTAACAATTTGAGCTACGCGGTCGGCTCCATATTTTTCTGTAACCCATTTTATTACATCATCCCTTCCATCTTCATCAAAGTCTATATCAATATCAGGCATTGATATTCTTTCAGGATTCAAAAATCTTTCAAAAAGCAAATCATATTTAATGGGGTCAATATCAGTAATATTAATACAAAAAGCCACAGCCGAACCTGCAACTGAACCTCTACCAGGTCCTATTGAAACTCCCATATCTCTCGCAGCATTTAAAACATTCTGAATAATGAGGAAGTATCCTGCAAATCCCATATCTTTAATTACAGATAGCTCATATTCAAGTCTATCTTTAATTTCTTCGGTAAGTTCAGGATAATGTGCATTAGCCCCCTGGTAAGTCAAATCTCGTAAATAATCATCCTGATTTTTAAATTCTTCAGGAACAGGAAAATCAGGTAAAACAACTTCACGATTAAGCTCATAGGTCTCAACTTTATCAGCTATTTCATTTGTGTTTTCAAGAGCTTCAGGAATACCTGGAAAAAGTCCATACATCTCATCCGGGGACTTAAAATATTCCTGACCAGTATAGCGTAGTCTGTCCTTATCGTCGTAATCTTTTCCTGTGTTAAGGCATAGTAATATATCCTGAGCATAAGCATCTTCCTGATTTACAAAATGGACATCATTTGTAGCAATTAATTTTACATCAAGCTTTTTTGATAATCGTATTAATACTTCATTAACTTTTTCTTGTTCTTCAAGACTGTGATTCAAAAGCTCTAAATAAAAATCATCACCAAATATTTCTTTATATTCTAAAATTACCTTTTCTGCCTTTTCTTCACCTTCATTAAGAATTATGTGTGAAACTTCTCCTGCCATACAGGCACTTGTAGCAATTATTCCTTCATTATATTTTCTTAAAAGCTCTTTATCAACTCTTGGTTTGTAGTAATGTCCGTCAATCCAGGCAATAGAAACTAATTTGATAAGGTTATGATAACCTGTTTTATTTTTTGCCAATAAAATAAGGTGATACCCGCTTCTATACTGTTTATCTTTTTTATCTAAACGGCTTTTTTTTGCAACATATACTTCACAGCCTAATATAGGCTTTATCCCTTCTTGTATTGCAGTATCATAAAACTTTTTTACACCGAACATATTACCATGGTCAGTAATTGCTAATGCTTTCATCTTGTATTCTTTTGCCTTAACAATAAGTTCAGAAATGCCTGATGCACCATCTAATATTGAATATTGAGTGTGAACATGTAGATGTGTAAATTCATTCATAATAAAAGTTGTAAATAAATTTGTAACATTAATCTATTGATATTATAATAGTTGATAATGAATTGGTAAAATTAAACTGTTGATATTTATAATTAACGTCGTAAATGAATTAGTAAAATTAACCTGTTGATATTTTTTAAAAGTTGTGTTACTATTCAGTAACTCCTACGAATTACGAATGAAACCGAATTACGAATCCTTCAGCTGACAGACTGATTGCTTTTTTATTCGTAATTCGCTCAATTCGTAATTAGTAGGGTTAATGAAGATGTAAATTTATATAAACTATTTATATAAAACAGGATTGTTAATAAAATTTGATAATTTAGAAAAAAATAAATAAAAACATTAAAAAATTAAATAATTTGTATCTTTGCAAACATATATTTTTTAAAAATTCTGTTTAAAATAAATGACTTTATAAACAAGCACTAATTAGAGTCTGTCCATAAAGTCAATATTTCCCGCAGATTTCGCAGATTCACGCAGAAATATTATTTTTATTATCAGCGAAAATCAGCGGTATCTGCGGGAGAATATTTTTTGCGAATACATTACAGACAGACTCTAATTAGTTTGTTCATAAATTATAAAACCAATAATATGGCAGTAAAAATCAGATTATCAAGGCACGGAAGGAGAAAAAGACCGTTCTATCACATTGTAATAGCTGATAGCAGGGCGCCGCGTGATGGCAGGTATATTAAAAAAATAGGAACTTATGATCCTAACACAAATCCTGCAAGTATTGAATTAGATTTTGATAGTGCATTATCGTGGCTTCAAAAGGGTGCTCAACCAACTGATACGTGCAGGGCTATTTTATCGTATAATGGTGTTATGCTTAAATATCACCTGTTGAAAGGTGTGAAAAAAGGTGCATTAACCGAGCCAGAAGTTGAAACAAAGTTTCAAACATGGTTAAAAGAAAAAGAAGCTAAGATAGAAGCAAAGAAGGAAAAAATTGCTAAACAAATAACGGAAGAAGAGAAAAAAAGATTTGCTGCTGAAACAAAAGTTCGGGAAATTAAAGCTCAAAAAATAGCCGAAAAAAGTGCTAAACTGGCTAAACAAGCAGAAAAAGCTGATACAGTTCAGGAAGCTGAAAAGCCAGACTTGTCTGCCGAATCTTTAGAGAAAGTAGAAGCGAAAGTGGAGGTGGAACCCTCAAAAGAAGCAGAAAAAGTTGAGACAGTTCAGGAAGTTGAAAAACCAAAAGCGACCGCCGACTTGCCTGCCGAATCTTTAGAGAAAGCAGAAGTGAAAGCGGAGGCAGAAGCGGAACCTGTAAAAGAGGAAGAAAAGACGGAAATTGTTCAAGAAGCTCAAAAAGCTGAACCTGTTAAAGAAGAGAAAAAGAAAGAGCCGGACAAAAAAGCAGAAGAAAAAGACTCGTCCACCAGCTTGTCTGCCAAAACTTCAGTGAAGGCAGAAGCAGAAGCGAAGGCGGAACAGGTTATGGAAACTGAAAAAACAGAAGCTGTTAAAGAGGTAGAAAAAGCAAAACCTGTTCAGAAAGTTCAAAAAGCTGAACCTGTTAAAGAAGAGAAAAAGAAAGTATCTGGTGAAAAATCACCACGACCTGTCGCGACTAAAAAAACAAAAAAAACAGACTCGTCCACTGTATCAAAAGCGAAGTCGGAACAAGTTAAGGAAGTTAAAAAATCTGAGCCAGCTAAAAAGGCATTAAAAACAGTATCAGCTAAAAAGTCGATAAGTTCAAAAAAGCCGGCTGAAAAGGTTAAAAAATCAAAACCTGATAAAAATAAATAATTTGTTAGGAATATTTTTCTTAAATGGTTATTAAAAATATGCTATTCATTAGGAATATTATTCTTAAATGGTTAAATTGGTAACTGTTCACAAAGTTAATCCCGTAGGATAACATCCGCGGATAAATCATTTGTCGGTTGTACTTTGTACTTTGTTTTTAGTACTTTGTTTTTGGTACTTGGGAAAATACATATTACAAATCAATTGGAAAAGCTAAAACAATTTCAAATTAATTAAGCTCAAAAATAAAGCACAAAGCACAAAGAACAAAATACAAAGCACATTGGTAATTACCAAGCAAAGAACATTGTCAACCAGAGGCTGAAACTTTTTACTTTTTACTTTTTAATTGACTTTTGAATGGTCGTCAAAAATGATTGTTGTTTTATTGGAACCATAATTAAAACTCACGGCATTAGCGGTGAATTAATACTTAAGCCTGACATAGATTTTCCCCGCAGTAGCCAGTCCGAAGATTATAATAATATGGAATCAGTTTTCATTGAAATAGATGAACAATTGGTTCCTTTTTTTATTTCTCAAATGAAAATTCGTAAGCACCATAAAATGCAGTCTGCAATAGTTAAGTTTGACGATATTGATACTATTCCACAAGCTAAAGAATTGCTCGGTAATGATTTATATGCACCTGTAGAAAGTCTTCCACAACAAAAAGAAAATAATTTTCTCTATAGTCAGTTGATTGGATTTACAGTTTTTGATAAACAGTTTGGTGAAATAGGAAAGGTTGACGAGATTTTAGAATTTCCGGATAATCCTGTTTTTAAGATAATGAAAAACAACAAAGAAATACTCATCCCTGTTAATGATGAATTTATTAAAAAAGTTGCTCAAGAAAAAAAAATCATAGAGATTGAAGCACCAAAAGGGCTTATAGAAGTTTACCTAAATCCGTGAAGTAAAAAGTAGATTCTTGTTGCGAGTTACGGGTTACAGGTTGCAGGAAGTGGTAAGTGGTAATCAGTAATCAGTAATCGGTAATCAGGTTATCAGGTTTAACGTAAAACGATTTTAACGAGAATATATCAATAAATTTATAATTTAACAATTCAACCATATAACCATATAACAATTTTCAAACTAATAATGAAAATAAATTTAAAATCACTTTTATTTTTGGTACTCGTGATTACATTATTCACAATTACCAGCTTTAATTGTCAGAAATATGATGAAGACGGGTTATTTCAGCCCAATACTTCACATCGCGGGAATGATACTTTGCCTGATGAGGAAGTTGATACCCTGGCTTTTACTGTTCAGGAGATTGATTCAATTATGCTTGGTGATACAAGTACCTTGATGAGGATATTGTTCATTGATAATTACGAAGATTCTTTGATTCTTAGAACATCTTGCATGGATGTAAGACCTGACTCTTGTGATGAAGTTCTTCAGCACCTGATAAAAAGAATGTATTTAACTGTTGCTGATCCGGTAGCAGGTGGAGTAGGGCTGGCAGCACCTCAGGTAGGCATTTCCCGTAATATTATCTGGGTTCAGAGGTATGATAAATTCGGCAGCCCTTTTGAAGTATTTCTTAATCCTCAAATCAGTTATCATTCTATTGATACCGTATCCAGCGTAGAAGGTTGTCTTTCAATACCTTCTACTAACGTTAGTGTTTATCGTTATAAAGCTGTTGTAGTTGAGTATGACAAATTAGATGGAACTCATCATTCTGAATTGGTTGAAGGCTTTACAGCAAGAATATTTCAACACGAAATAGACCACTTATCAGGAATTTTAATAGTTGATTTTCTTGGTAAAAAAAGCACTAAAATATTGTCAATGGAAGAATTTGAAGAGTATTGTCGTAATCAAAAAGAACCTGTTGTTGTATTATAATCTTTATTATTATTTCTCGCAAAGCCGCAAAGCACGCAAAGAGGTTTTATTCATAAATTTTTCGAATTAATTATTAGTAAAATTTTATTATCACAATTAAGCAATAATTCTGCTTTTAATTATCTGAATTGTTTAAATGTTGCAATGAACATGGCAGTAGAACAAAATATAATAACACATAATCCCTTTAAGGATATTCCCAGAGACAAGAAAATAAAAAGAAAAGAAGTTGACAGGGTATTTCTGACTTTAGTAGAACTGGAATTACTTGCCAAAACCAAAACCGACATTCACAAACAAGTGCAGCAAGCATTTTTATTTAGTTGTTTCACAGGATTACGCTTGAGTGATGTAAAAAAATAGCAATGGGATGAAATAGAGAATATTTCCAAAGATGGAAAAGCAAATCTTGTAATTCATTTTAAACAGAAAAAAATAGATACAATAGAGTATTTACCACTTTCCGAACAAGCCAAAAGGATATTGAACCAGAGAAAACAGGATATTGAGGAAAGTGATATGAAAAGTTTACATGACGAGCAGAAAAAGCAGTATGTTTTCACATACCTTTATGAAGAACAGAGCAAAAGGGTAAGAAGTCGCAGGGTAAACGAACAATTGAAGAAATGGGGCAAACAAGCCGGTTTAAAAAAGAAACTGCATTTCCATGTATCCCGCCATACATTTGCGACACTTTCATTGACTTATGGAACTGATCTGTATACTGTCTCTAAGTTATTAGGACACAGCGACATTAGACCCACTGCAATTTATGCCAATGTGATTGATAAGAAGAAGTCAGAGGCTGTAGCAAAATAGCCGGTGATTGGATAAATCATAATATGTGGTAGATTAATAAATCTATGCTTGTCCGTATTTGTCCACAGTTGTACGTAAATGTCCGTGTTTGTCCTTATTTATTCGTAAAAGTTCGTAGTTGTTCGTATTGTCTTAGAATTATAATAAAGTTTAGGATGTGAGTCTGCTATAAAAAATTTAGCCAGATTTTTGTCTCTTTTAGCGAGCTATATATATTACGAAAAAAAAATATTTCCTGACGTAAAAAAGATAACTATATACGTTTATAGTTGCTCTATTTTCTGAAACAACAATATATTGATATATTACAACCGTAGTTACCTTAGTATTATATACTATAATTAAAATGAAAATCATGAAAAAAAGAAAGATAAAATTTAACGTGTACCGGCTTATTATTCAATGGGCTATTTTAGGTCTATTAGGATACATGGTCATTAAAGCATGGACAGATAGTGACTATAACCCTGATTATGAGGCATATTG
>SDBV01000753.1_pt1 | contig 46954 bp, 48 predicted proteins | sample 2277081 | NCBI WGS metagenome assembly SDBV01 (sample SAMN10402039, study PRJNA504765) | marine sediment metagenome | isolation source: marine sediment core GS10_PC15, 223 cmbsf | place: Arctic Ocean: Southern Knipovich Ridge | collected 2010
GATGGAGAACTGATCAAAACCAACAAGCCGAAGAGAAAGCGAAAATCAACCAAGGCAGCATGATGACAAAAGCGGACATTTCTAAAAGCTTATGATGCGGACTTGTTTAGTTGCTGCTGACATTGTCCTGCTCCGCCTGCTCCGCTCGCGGGCGAGCAACCCGCCTTCGCCAAGGCTTCGGCGAGGCAGGCTCCGGATGGCACGATAACAAATGGGGTCAGGTTACCTGACGGCGTCTGCTAGCAGCAGCTTCCGTATTGTCTCCAGCTTCCTATTAGCGGCGTCGAGGCGTTCCTTCAGGTGCTTCACTTCGACGCGCAGACTATTCAGCGTCTTGTCGTAGTCCGACCCCGAAGCGCGGTCCTTCGTCGCGGCGGCCCTGTGGGAGACAACCCTAAGGACCGGGGCCGTCGATCTGTACTTGATGATCATCAGATAGATCTTGTTTGCTGGACTTAATTGGCTCGCCGCCACCCGGATGATGGAACCCTGAAACTTGGGCGCCCGGACGCGCACGAGGGACTTCTGGGCTGCTGTCAGATTTACAGTTATCGTCGCGTCGTCGGCGTCCCTTACGACCCTGGCCTGGGTGTTGTTCAGAACCATCCTGATGGTCACCGATTCGGTGGCGTGGGTTGTTTGTGGCAACGAGATTGCCGTCAGGAGCAAACAAAAAATGGTAACGACAACAAATGTGAACGCGGTCATTATAAAGAAAAGTATTCTATTCATGGTCTTCCATTTTCATTCCAAAAACGATCATAACATTTTTGAAGATCATTTGTCCGCCGTCGCCTGACGCATGTCCGCCGTCGCACGTTGGTTTGGACGGGTGCTATGGCGGATGAACGATCTGCGAGTGACTTCGCGATTGTCTGGTACCTAATTCGGTGCTATATTCAGGTCGATGGAGGAGTTCATGAAATACATCGATAACATCGAGCCGGTCACCGTGCTCAAGACCCGATCCGCCGATCTCATCAGGCGAGCCCGCGAGACCGGCAAGCCGGTTGTCATCACCCAGAACGGAAAGCCGACTGCGGTGATTGTGGACGTGGAGTCATTCGAGAGGCAGCGGGAGACCATGTTGCTGCTCAAGGCGTTGGTCCAGGGCGATACCGACCGTCGCGAGGGTAGATCACTTTCCCACACACGGGCAAGGGCACGGCTGCGCAAACACCTCGATCGATCAGAATAGCCAGCCATGGGTGGAAAATACCGTATTCGCTGGGCGCACGCAGCATTGCAAGACGTGGAGTCGATCCTGGACTACATCGTCGCCCACGACGGACATGTTGCTGCTGTCGGGGTATTCGATCTGATCGTCAACCGGGCGGAGCAGCTCGTCGAGAATCCGCAACGCGGGCGCGTGGTGCCCGAGATCCGCGAGATTGGCATCGTTGACTTTCGCGAGCTGATCGAGCGCCCCTACCGAATCTGCTATCGCGTTGATTCCCGGGAGGTGGCGATCGTTTCGGTGCTCGACGGCCGCCGCGACCTGGAGTGTATACTCATCGACCGTGCGATGAAGCGTTAGTGTTTGTTGAAGTTCGCGACAGGGCGACGATGGACAGAATGTTCGCCAGGGCGCTGAACGCAATAAATCTCCAGTTATCCTGCACGAACGGACCTAGCTTCAGCGCCATGTCGAGAGCGATGACTCCGGTCGCCGCGAGTAGATAGATCCTGGTGAGCTTGACGGCGCGCGCGCTCAGAGTGCCTCTCAAAAGCAGCACCGCGCCGATTATCAACAACCAGACATGGGTGACGGGCATCACCAGGAGGTTCTCGTTGGCGTGGACGTCCGTGTGATCGGTGAACGCCCAGGCGACAATCAGTATGATCGAGCCCAACGTGCAGAGCAAACCCCACGTGAAAAATCCCAACCCGAGAAGCCGCCTCGAAACTCTCGACGACGGACGGACAGGCGGAAAGACGAACCCGACCGCGAACACCCCCGCGGCCAGAAGAACGACAACCAGCTCCCAGAGCGGCCAGCTCACGCCCACGGCGGCGCCCCTTCTTTCGAAGACAACCTTCACGTCGGCCACCAGGGGACTCCTGTGTGGGCCTATGAGCACGGTGTTCAGATCCTCCACGAGCACCTGCGGAAAGGTCTGCTCATCGCGCCGGGTGATCTCCCGATCGACCGCACCGGAGCCCAGGAAATGCATGACTGTTCGCCCCACGGGCATCCCGGCCATCCACTTGGCGGTCCATTGCCGGTACGTGCGACCGGTCGGTTCCGTGTCGCGACCGCGTGTGACGGCTCCGTCCAGCACATCGTCGAGTAGATCCCTCACCCGGGTGCAGCAGTTATCGTCCGAGTGGTGGTAATCGTAGTATCGATTTTCAGGGCGACGATCGTGCGAGAGACGTTTCGCGATCGCTGCGGCGAGCGCTTCGGGCATATCCAGCCGGCGAACCTCGACAGTTCTGTCCGCGTCGGCAAACGCGGCAACCGCCATACGGTAGTCCATGACCCCCAGGTGAAACCTCACATTACCCGCGGCGTAGTTCACTTCCATGTTCGAGTCGTCAAACTCGTACATGCCGTAATTATACACAGTGCGCCGCTTGCGCTTGTAGTCGTCCACGATCAGGGCGATGTGCCCCGCTCTCGTGACGAACTCGTCGCCCGGACCGATGCTCATGACGCTGATGATGTAGCGGTTTCTGTCCGATGCGGTTTCTCGCGCACCGACGGTTGTCGGGATCGCCATGGCGATGAGCACGGCAAAGATGACCGGGTAAAAATTCGACCGGGAAATCCTCAAGACACCGGCACGGTGGGGGCGCTCACGGGCTCGGGCTCCTTGCCGGTTTTCACGAGTTGACCTTCCTGGTAGATCATCGTCGCGGTGGAATCGCTGAACTGATTTGCGATATCCTTGCCGGCGAGCGCCTCGGCGATGACCTGATCCATGTGTTCCACCAGCACAAGTCGCATGCTCTTGAGAACGCGGGACGGGATTTCGTGAATATCCTTCCGGTTTTCCATGGGCATGATCACCGTCTTGACGCGGCCCCGATGGGCGGCGAGGATTTTTTCCTTGAATCCGCCTATGGGCAACACGCGCCCGCGCAAGGTGATCTCTCCCGTCATCGCCACGTCGGACCGCACCGGTACCCTGGTGAGAGCGGACACGAGACACGTCGCGGCCGTTATTCCCGCTGACGGGCCATCCTTGGGCACCGCGCCTTCCGGGTAGTGGATATGGATGTCCAGGTTCTTGTGAAAGCCCTCCTCGAGCCCAAGCTCCTTTGCCCGGGAGCGCACGTAGGTCAGGGCGGCCTGGGACGCCTCCTGCATCACCTCACCGATTCTCCCGGTGAGGATCAGCTTGCCCTTGCCGCTTACCGCCGACACCTCCGTGGGCAGGAGATCTCCCCCCGTGGAGGTTACCGCGAGGCCGTTGACCAACCCGATCCGATCCTGATCTTCCTTCTTGCCCACGGTGAACCTGGGAACACCCAGGTACCTGGGAACGTCCCTGGCGCCGATGTGGATAATCCCGTCCTTGCCTTCCTTGAGTACCTTCCTCGCGACCTTGCGGCAAACAGACGATATCTCGCGCTCCAGGTTTCGAACCCCCGCTTCCCTGGTGTAGTGGTTGATGATGGTTCTAACCGCTCCCTCGGTGACCTCGAGGTTCACATCGGCAAGGCCGCAGGTTTCCTGCTGGCGGGGCACCAGGTAGCGCATTGCGATGTTGAGCTTCTCGAACTCGGTGTAGCTCGAGAGCTCGATGATCTCCATTCGATCCTGCAGGGGAAGTGGGATACCGGAGAGCACGTTCCCGGTGGTGATGAACATGACGTCCGTGAGATCGTAATCCATGTCGAGATAGTGGTCGTTGAACATAAAGTTCTGCTCGGGGTCGAGAACCTCGAGCAGCGCGGATGCCGGATCACCCCTGAAGTCAGAGCTCATCTTGTCGACTTCATCAAGCAGGAACACGGGGTTGCCCGTGCCCACCTTTTTGAGGCTCTGGATGATCTTCCCCGGCATGGCGCCGATGTACGTTCTGCGATGCCCTCGAATCTCGGCCTCGTCCCGAACCCCGCCCAAGCTGAGCCTGATAAACTTGCGCCCAGTTGCCCGCGCCACCGACTTGGCAAGGGATGTCTTCCCGGTTCCCGGCGGCCCGACGAAACAGAGGATCGGCCCCTTGAGCTTCTTGACCAGCGCCTGAACCGCCAGGTATTCCAGGATTCTTTCCTTTATCTTCTTGAGCCCGTAGTGATCCTCCTCGAGAATCTGCTCCGCCTGATCGATATCGTAGTTCTCTTCGGTGTTTTCGCCCCACGGCAAGCCCGCGATCCAGTCCACGTAATTGCGAATGACCGTGGCCTCGGCGCTCATGGGGGACATCATCTGGAGTTTTTTGATCTCCTTCTTGGCCTTTTCCAGCGCCTCTTTGGAGATCCCCTTCTTCTGTTTGATTTTCTGCTCCAGCTCCTGGATCTCCGAACGGAATTCGTCCTTCTCTCCGAGCTCACGCTGGATGGCCTGCATCTGCTCGTTGAGATAGTACTCCTTTTGCGTCTTCTCCATCTGCTTCTTGACCCGCGTACGAATCCGACGCTCCACCTGGAGGATCTCGATCTCGTTTCGCATCAGCTCATATAGGCGCTCGAGCCGGCCCTTCGCGTCCTCGGTCTCGAGGATCTCTTGACGCTCCCCCATCTTGATCGAGGAGAGGTGAACAACGATGGTGTCCGCGAGCCGGGACGGGTCGTCGATCCCCTGCACGGTCATCAACATCTCCGGGGGAATCTGCTTGTTGAGCTTGATGTATGTCTCGAAGGTTCCCTGAACCTCCCGGACGAGGGCCTCGATCTCCACGGTTTCTTCGGCGTCCGTACCGATTAACTCGTACTCAACGTGAAGGAACTCTTCGTGGGGAATGTAACTGACGATCTTCGCCCGGCGCTTGCCCTCCACCAGAACCTTGACCGTCCCGTCGGGGAGGCGCAGGAGCTGAATTATGGTCCCGAGGGTGCCCACGTTATAGATATCGTCCCGGGAAGGTATGTTGGTCTTGGCTTTCTTCTGGGCAACGAGGAGAACAAACTTGTCTTTCCGCATCGCCTCGTCGAGGGCGGCGATGGATTTGTCGCGCCCTACAAACAGGGGCACCACCATGTGCGGAAACACTATTATGTCTCGCAATGGGAGAAGCGGCGCGCTCAACTTAGCGCAGGAATCGTTTTTTTCGTCATTGGTATCCATGGCTCTCTCTTGCACTCCGTAATGCGAAACTCTTCAGCAGGTTCTCGCTTTTAATGATATCAGGCAGGCTCTGCTTTGTCCTCTTCAAAAACGACCAGCGGCCTTTCTCCCTTGATAACACATTTTTCCCCAACGACGACCTCCTTGGGATTGTCCATCGAGGGAAGCTCGAACATCAGGTCGAGCAAGGTTGCCTCGAGCACCGAGCGAAGACCGCGGGCGCCGATGGAACGTCCCATGGCGACAACGGCGACAGCCCTCAGCGCCTCGGGTGTAAACGTGAGCTTGACGCAGTCGAGATCGAACAACATGGTGAACTGCTTCACGAGGGCATTCTTGGGCCGCGTGAGAATCTCCACCAGCGAGTCCTCGTCGAGTTCATCGAGGGTCGCAATCACCGGAAGGCGGCCGACAAACTCGGGGATGAGCCCGTATTTGAGAAGATCTTCCGGCTGCAGCTCCTTGAGGATCTCACCGATCTTCTTTTCGTCCCGACTCTCGATCTGCGCGCCGAATCCGAGGGTCTTCTTTCCGATGCGGTTCTCCACGATCTTCTCCAGCCCGTGAAATGCACCGCCGCAGATGAACAGGATATCGGTGGTGTCCACCTGGAGGAAATCCTGTTGGGGATGTTTTCGCCCTCCCTTTGGGGGGACGTTGGCGATGGTGCCCTCGATGAGCTTGAGCAGGGCCTGCTGAACCCCCTCGCCGGAAACGTCGCGAGTAATGGACGGGTTGTCGCTCTTGCGAGAGAGCTTGTCCACCTCGTCGATATATATGATCCCGCGTTTGGCGCGATCAATATCGTGATCTGCGTTTTGAAGTAACGAAACGATTATATTCTCCACGTCCTCGCCCACGTAACCGGCCTCGGTCAGCGCAGTGGCGTCAGCTATGGCAAAGGGGACGTTGAGAATCCTGGCCAGGGTCTTTGCCAGCTCCGTCTTGCCGCAACCCGTCGGTCCGAGCAGGAGGATGTTTGACTTCTGCAGCTCCACGTCGTTGGGCTTGGTGCCCGAGTCGATGCGCTTGTAATGGTTGTAGACCGCCACGGAGAGAACCCGCTTGGCGTGATCCTGCCCGACTACATGTTCGTTCAGGGACTCGTAGATCTCCACCGGCCTGGGCAGCGAGTCCGAACCGGCCCTCTTGCCCGTCGTGTCGAGCTCCTCGGAGATGATGTCATTGCACAGGCTGATGCACTCATCGCAGATATACACAGTCGGCCCGGCGATGAGCTTGCGCACCTCTTTTTGGCTCTTGCCGCAAAAAGAGCAACTCAGCGTAGGTCGGTCATTTCTTCGTCCCCGGGTCAACGTTCACCTCGCGTAACAAATCCCCTGCTCATAGACTATATTACCGTCCGACGGGCTGGCAAGAGCAAGGCATCATTCAGATCTTCTTGCCCTTCTTGCTCTTCGCCTTCATAACCTCGTCGATGATGCCGTATTTGACTGCCTCGTCTGCCGTCATTATGTAGTCCCGATCCGTATCGTTCTTCACCTTCTTCAGAGCCTGGCCCGTGTGTTCGACCAGGATCTCGTTGAGCTTCTGCCGAAGACGGAGAATCTCCTTGGCGTGAATCTCGATGTCCGACGCCTGCCCGGTCACTCCGCCGAGGGGCTGGTGGATCATCACGCGGCTGTTGGGCAGGGCCGATCTTCGTCCGGGCTCACCCGCCGCCAGGAGCACCGCCGCCATGGACGTCGCCTGGCCGAGGCAGATGGTCACCACGGGGCACCGGATGTGCTGCATGGTGTCGTAGATCGCCAGCCCGGCGTTCACCCCGCCCCCGGGGGAGTTGATGTAAATCATGATCTCGCGATCCGGATCGTCCGACTCCAGGTACAGCAGCTGTGCCACGACGATGTTGGCCACCTCATCGTTGATCTGTGTGCCCAGAAAAATGATCCGATCATTGAGGAGCCTGGAGAAAATATCCCAGCTCCTCTCTCCCCGGTGAGTCTGTTCCACCACCTGAGGATAGGGCATGAATCCGACCGGACCGATCACCGTCTCGTCACCGTCGCGCATATCTTTCCTCTTATTCTTCTATGTCGCCTTTGTTGTCGACAACCTGTTCTGCATTGATGATCATAACCTTTGGAGCCACGAAATCAAAAACCTTGCGCTCGAGCAAGCTGGTCATGACCTCGCTCATGCGCTGACTGTCAGCCAGTTCGGCCTTCAGCTTGGGCACCGGGATCCCCGTCAGCTCGGACATTCGCTTGAGTTCGATCTCCACGTCCTTCTCCCCAACCTCCAGATCGTGCTGGCGCGCGACTTCGCGCAGGAGAAAATGCTGATGGACAATGTTCCTGGCCGCCCCTCGCGCACTCTCGTCAATCTCCGTGAAGGGCTCGTCGTTCGCATCATCCTTGGACCGGCCCATCATCCCCGCGAGCTGCGCCTTCATCATCTGGGTCTGTTTTTCCAGGATTGTGGGTGGCAGCACCATGTCGTTCTTCTCCCGAAGCGCATCGAACAACTCGTGACGAAGCCTGTCCTCCTCGTTTTTTTCGAGGGATTCCCTGGTGCGCTTCTCGATGTCCTCCTCGAGTTGGGTGAGGGTGTCGAAATCACCCAGATCCTTGGCGAATTCGTCGTCGATGTCCGGTAATTTTCTCAAGCGCACGGAAACGAGGCGGCCCAGGAAGCGCACTGGATCTTCACCCTCGGGGGTTTCACCGAACTCGATCTCTTTTTCTTCATCCACATTCATCCCCTGTACTGCCGCGAGGATCTCGGAGGGAACGGCGCCTTCCACCAGAACCAATTCCTGGGGCGGCATGCCCGCGTCCTTCCACCCGTCATCCATCCATCGCTTCATCTCCAGCGTGACCAGATCGCCCTCCTGCGCCGGCCGCGGCTCGTCGATCTCCAGGGTGGTGGCGAGGGCCGAGCGGAGGCGCTCGAGCTCTTTGTCGATCATCTCCCTCGAGACGGTCACCGGGTTGCGACTGATCTCTATGCCGTTAAAGTTGATCTCCTCGAGGCGCGGGGAGGTCTCGACCTTTACCGTGTAGGTGAAAGGCTGACCCTCGGCCAGCTCACCGGCGTCGATCTCGGGCTCGGAGATGGGCTCCACACCGTGCTCCTCAAGTGACTCGATGAAGAACTTGGACACGATCTCGGATAGAAGCTCCGAGAGCATCGCTGGGCCGAACATCCTCTTGAGCACGGCGCGGGGAACCTTGCCCCTTCTGAAACCCCGCACCTTCGCCTCCCTGGACAGCCGCGAGTACGCCTTGTTGATATGCTTGTCGATCTCCTGCGTGGGAACCTCGATGGCGAACTCCACGACGGCAGGATTGATTCTCTTCATGGTTGACGGCAACGGTAGCCTCCTCGAACCTTCTTGGGACCGCACGGATCTATCCCCTCGCTTCTTGCCGATGTCAAGCGCTCCCATGACACTAGAGAAGAGTTTTGTCTTCGTTTTTTTTATTATTCTTGGGATCAGGTTGTCGGAATCGGGGTCGTACCCGGCGCTATTCGATGGCCTTGCTCAGGAGCCCGTCCAGATTCCGAAGAGAACCGATGAAGCTGTCCCTCTCCGAGGAGGCGAGCTTGTTGAAGAGTGCCTGATAGCCCTCCCGCACGCGCTTGCGACGGCGCCGCATCAGCTGTCTTCCCTGGTCGGTCAGCTCGACCATCACCACGCGACCGTCGTATGGACCCCTGACCTTGTTGACCAGCGCCGCCTTTGTCAGCCTTGCCACCATTTCCGAGGTGGTGCTCTGTGCGGATCCCACGAGGCGACCGAGATTCCCAACGGAGATCGGGCCGTGATTGTTGATCACGGAAATGACCTTATACTGACCATAGGAGATGTCCTCCTGAACCTTGCTTCCACTCAAGAGATCGAGCTTTCGCATCAACTCCTGTGCCAGTTCTTCAATCTGCTCTATGGGTTCGAGCTTCATTTCAGTTTCAACATTCATGATTTTCCCTTCAATTTCAGATCTGCCCCAAAAACGATTTGTTCAAGATCCTTTTGATTCCGATTCCTATAATTGCCTCTAACCACTGGTTTGTTTCGTTATTACCCCAAATACATCAGCATCACAACTGTTTTTTCATTACACCAAGACTGTAATCCTGGGTTCATGTTTGCAACCCATCATTTCATGGTACATTCGGGCGGATATGTGTGTATCATTGCACCTGCTTACAAATGATTCAATCGTGACTCGGAAAATCTTTCAACAAGACACGATGGACAGGATGTAGGATGTTTTCTTCTATTTCCAGGAGTTGAGCAACCACGAACGGTCTCTCGATCAATCGCGCATGCGGAATTACAAGATTATCCGTTTTTATCACCAAATCTTCGAATAGAAGAATATCAAGATCGATCTCCCGGGGCCCCCACTTTTGATTCCTTTCCTTTCTGCCCAGTTTTTTCTCGATGCGCTTCAATTCCGCGAGGAGAGCATGTGGTTCCAACGTGGTGGTTATGCACGCCACGGCGTTCAGAAAAACGGGTTGATTCTGTACACCCCAGGGCTCCGTCTCCACGAAGCCGGTGTGCTTTTCGAGAGTGATTCGCGGATGTTCGTCCAGGAGTCTCAGGGCTGCCCGCATGCGACCGTGACGATCGCCCAGGTTGCTTCCCAACCCGATGAACACACGCGAGCGCCTGACATCTTCGCCGCTCATCAGAAGACGTAGATGAACCCGATGCGCCCGCCCACGGTTGCGCTGAGACCGGGGATGTCCCAGGGATCAACGTCCTTCTTCTTTGGAACGAACACCGGTCCAACGCCGCCCACGGCCCGAACAGCGATGCTCCAGCTCCCGGCGATGTGGATCCCCAGACCGATGCCGGCCTGAAGCTGGAGCCATATGGCCGTCTCGTGGCGGTCCCTGAACAGGAACACGGGCACCGCGGCGATACGGGCCAGAAAGCTGAACCGCTCCGCCATGGGCCAGGATCCCAGAAGTCCGACGCTGATGGAAAACAAGCCGGTCGGGTATCCCTGATCGCTGGGCTCCTCACCGACGAAACCGCCGAATCCCAGCCCGCCGATCACATACAGCCAATCGGCCAGCGGGAAATGCATGGCCACGTCCAGTGGAATGAACTTTCGCTCCCAATCTCCGGTCAGCGGAGCCTCGAAGCCCACGTCGGCCGCCAGGCACAGCCCGGGCGGAACACCCCGCACAACCGGATCCTCGTCCTCGGGTTCCTCGTCGGCCCCGTCATCGTCTTTTAAAGCGGGCTCATCGTCGGCCTTCATGGAATCGATGCGATCCCGCACCAGGTCCGCGTCTTCGATATCGGGGCTCAGTCGCAGATACATCTCGTAATGACTTACCGCCCGCGGCTTGTTACCCAGCTCCTCGTAGCACCGACCGATGTTGTAGAGGAGCTCCGGAGCGTGAGTAATGTCGTAGGCCAACTCGAAGTGATCGATCGCCGCCTGATACTCGCCTTCCTGGTATCTCTTGCCGCCGGAGATGAAGTGATGCCTCGCCTCCTCCTTCTGCTCCGCGGTCAACTCCTCCGCGTCATTTTGTACGGAAGGCTCGTCGACATCGTCCTGCGCTACTAGAGCCGATCCCGGGGCGGGAAAAACCGCAACCATCACGATCGCTCCAAGGGCCGTTACGGGAGTCGCCGTTCTCACTTGGCGCCCGCCTTCGGTTGCGGGCCCGCATCACCTTTCGGCTCCTTCGCCACGGTTGCTTCAATGGGGCCGAAGACAACCGATCCGAAACGGTCGAGCGCATGAAAATCTCCGCGCAGGGGAGGCGACCAGGCTGTGTAAATGGGCTTGTCCGCCGTCACGTTAACCCTGAAGAAGTTGACCTTCCACTCGTCACCGCTTTTTGGCGGCGCGCCGCCCCCCTTATCGAGATTTTTAAACGGTATGGCGATCTCCGCCGTCCATCCCGTGTCTTTGCCGGACAGATCGTTGAGGGTCCCCTCTATCCCGGTCTTCACGACCACGCCGCTCGACCACTCGTTCGTGTTCTTCCGGTACCTCGGCAGGTATGAATCGAACACCACACCCGCCGGGTTAATCTGAATCTCGTAGTAGTGCTTCTTGTCGCCACCGGGATCGAGGAAGATCTCAAACGCGTCCTCGTGCCACAACTCGTCGTCGTACTCCGTGTACTTGCTCTGGAGGTAGTCGTCCTTCGCGCGCATTGCCACGTAGAGATTGTCGTCGTCCCACATGAGCTTGGTCGCGGTGGTAAATCCGATCCGTTCGCCGGTGAGTGTGTGCGTGAAATCATCGAGGACGAGCGCGTCCTTCCACGCATCCTCCGTCTCGAACTCTCCGTCGATCTTCGGTGCGGTGGGGGCCCTCGGGATGATCACCTTCACCGATTTCTCCTCGCCGCGCGAAACCACCTCCACGGTCGGCCCCTTGATCCGGCCCTCCTTGTCGGAAGGCCCGCTATTGATCTTCATGCGCTCGTTCTTCTTCCACAGACCGACCGTGAGACTGACGGTGGGAGATCCCCACTTGGTCGGAACCTTGATAGTCTGCTGGTCCTTGATGATCAGGCCCGGGCGCCAGTACTCGGGTTGAAAATGACGACGGATCGGCCCGATCTTGTCCCTGTTGATGCGGGATTTTCCGTCCGCGTCAACCATGTGGGTGAAGAGTTGCCAGCCCGCGCCCGGTGATTCCTTGCACTCCCAATACCAGGTCACCTCGAACTCCTCGCCCAAGGCCGCTTTTTTGGGTTTCAAGTCATAGCCCAGCAGTAGGACCTTTCCGTCGATATCCGCATTTACCCGATGTCGTATCTTGGCCGGCGCCTTTTCGAGGATCAACTTGGAGACCTGATCGCTCTCGTTCTTGGTCACGTATCCGGTCTGCTCTATGCAGCCGAAGAGCGAAATCGCTAAAACCGCCGAACAAAATACCGAAATAGAACTCCTATTCATCGGGACCTCCTTTACAAAAGGCACTCAACGCCTGCTTTTCTTGCGCGACTTCTTGGACTGCTTGCGCCTGACCTTCGCCTTGGCTTTGCTGCTCGCCGACTTGACCTTCCGCCGCGACCCGGATCCATCCGCAACCGCCGCCTGGAGCATGTCCTGACCGAGATTACCCATCATCCCCGGCATCCCCGGCATTCCCGGCATCCCGCCGCCCCCCACGGCGCCCTTCATCTGTTTTGCCATGGCCAGCTGCTTCATCCCGGGAATCTTGCCCATCAGGCCCGCCTGCTTGCCGATGGAGCCCATCATGTCTCTGACCTGTTTGAACCTGCCGATCAGGTCTTTCACATCCTTGAGCTCGCGACCGGATCCCCCGGAGACCCGCTCCATTCGTCCGGGCTGTTTCTCGAACAATGAAATGTCGATCCGTTCCTTGCTTGTCATCGATTGAATTATCGATTCAATCTTGACGATCTCCCTGTCGTCCACATTCATGCCTTCGGGCATTCCGTCGGCGAAGAATGGAAGCTTGTCGAACAGATCCCCCAGGGATCCCATCTTCTTTATCGCCTGCATCTGCTCGAGGAAATCAGTCATGGTGAACTTGCCGCGAAGCATGCGTTTTGCGTCCAGCTCCGCTTTCTCCGCGTCCATCACCTCCTCGAAGTCCTTGACCAGGCCGACCACGTCCCCCATGCCGAGAATCCTGGAGGCGAGCCCTTCGGGACGGAACTCCTCGAGCTTGTCGAGGCCCTCGCCGATACCCAGAAACTTGATGGGCGCTCCGGTGGTTTCCTTGATGGACAGCGCCGCGCCGCCGCGAGCGTCGCCGTCGAGCTTGGTGAGGATCACCCCCGACAGGCTCAGGCGTTCGTTGAACTCGGAAGTGGTCTTGACCGCGTCCTGACCGATCATGGCGTCAACCACTAAAAAGATGTTCTTGGGCTTGACCGTCTTCTTGATGTCGAACAACTCCTGCATCAGCTCGTCATCGACGGTCTGGCGACCTGCTGTATCGAACAGCACCACATCCCGCTTGGTGCTGCGGGCGTGCTTCATTGCCGCCTCGCAGATCTTGATCGGGTTCTTCTCCTCGAAGTCCGTGTATACGGGAAGATCAAGCTGGCTCCCAAGCACCTGGAGCTGCTCGATGGCGGCCGGGCGATAGACGTCAGCCGCGCACAGCAGGGGTTTGCGGCCCTGCTTGACGAGGAACCCTGCGAGCTTTGCGGTGGTCGTTGTCTTTCCGACACCGTTCAGACCCACCATCATCACCCCCGTGGGCGTGCCCTTGGGGGCCATGGCGAGGTTCGTGTCCACCGGACCCATCATGCCGATCAGCTCGTCCTCGCAGATCTTCACGAATGCGTCCGCGGCGGAGATCGCCACCTTCTTTCCCTTGGCTTTGGCGGAGATCCGCACAACCTCGCCGACGGCCTTTTCCCGGATGCGGCCAAGGAAAGCTTTTGTCAAATTGAGATCGACGTCTGCTTCAAGAAGGGAAAGCTTGATGTCCCGCAACGAGGAGTCGATGACCTTCTCATCGATCTCCAACTCGCCCTGCATGCGCTGGCGGGCCTTGCGAAATCCTTTTTGAAGTGTTTCGAACATGAAAGAATAAACTCCGTGAGCTCATCCCAGGCTTTGACGGGAAGCCGAAGGTCATTATCACAAAGGTGACAGATAAGCCAAGGACGGAAAAGTGAGCTTTTCGCGCTGTGAGGATCAGTTATTTGTATTGGCCTCGAGGAGGGCGGATACGATCTCGTCGTCAAGAAGATCTTTCACCTCGACCGCAATCTCGTGCCGCCATATTCCGCGGTCTTCGACTTTTTCGCAGCGGATGACTTTCGCGTCGCACTCCGTGACCTGATGCTCAGAAATGAAGATCTTCAACGCCAGACGACTCCCCACCGCGTATGAGGTGAGGGTCAGCAACCTGGCTCCGTTCCGGCTGAGGTCCTGGGTCAACCCGAAGCGAACCTTGGGTTCGTCGGAGTCGATGTCGGAACCGACCACCAGCGGATATCGTTCGTATTTTCTGCGTTCGTTCATAGCATCAGATGATATTCGGACCGGCGCGAGATGCAAGCACGATCGCACCGTCCCGGCGGCCGGGGGATGAATCGGCAACCGCTGCTCAACAGAATTACCATGCATTGTAGGTCTCGATAGAGTATTATTGGAAACTAGAGGAGATTCTGTATAAACTTGCTTATGCGCAGCTATTAGCTTGGAATGCTATTGAATCTCCTCATTTGAGTGGGTGTAATTGTGAACCAGGGATCGAGCCAGAAGCCTTCGTCATCTCCGCCATCCCTCGGGCGCGGGAAGGTTGGTAGATATGATGTGCTGTTCCCTCTCGCCGCGGGCGGAATGGCGAGCGTCTATGTCGGGAGGCTCTCGGGCATGGCCGGCTTCCAGCGGCTCGTGGCGATCAAGATAATCCACGCCCACCTCGCGAAAGAGACTGCTTTCGTCCGGATGTTCCTCGACGAGGCCCGCCTGGCCGCCGGAATTCATCACCCCAATGTGGGCGAGATCATGGAAGTCGGGGAGGACAACGGTCTCCTGTTCATGGTGGGGGAGCTGGTAATGGGGCAAAGCCTGGCCGAGTTGTTCCGGCGGGCGAGCAACACAGACGTCAAGATTTCGGACGACTTCTCCGCGTGGATAGTTTCGATGGTCTGCCTCGGGCTCCATGCCGCTCACGATCTCCATGACCACACCGGCAAATCGCTCAAGCTGGTGCACCGTGATGTCTCGCCGAAAAACATCCTTATTTCGTACAACGGGTCCGTCAAGTTGATCGATTTCGGGGTGGCCCATGCCCAGGGGCGCCTGTCTCTTACCGACGCGGGAACCCTGAAGGGGAAGATCGGGTACATGCCGCCGGAACAGATAATGGGGGAGAAGGTCGACTTGCGGGGCGATCTTTTTTCGCTGGGGGTAGTGCTCTACAAGATGGTGACAGGGAGTGCGCCATTCCAGGGAAACAGCGACGGCGAGAGGATTCACAAGATCCTCCAGGGCAATTTTACGCCGCCCAAAAAAATTACCCCGGAGATGGACGGCGTCCTCGAGGATATCATTCTCCGAGCCATGGCTACCAAACCCGACGAGAGATTTTCCTCGGCGGCTCAGATGAGTTCCGAGCTCGAAAGTTACCTGCGCGGGAGGACGGCGCGCGTCGGCTCATTGCAGATGGCCGAGCTGATGGAGTCCCTGTTCGAAGAGGATATCTTCGAGTTCCAGTATCGATTGCAGACCAAAACGGCGGAATCGGCGGACGGTGGTCAAGAGGACCTCTTGATGGCCGCGCGGAGCGCGACGGCCGGATTTGTTGAATCGGAGCCGCCGACGGCTGCGGGGACGCCCGGGGCGATCGAGCACGGAACGATCTATACGAAGCGTTCGAGCAAGGCGGGGATGGGTGTTGGAATAGCCGGGGTGCTTGTGGCGGTCGCTGTGATCGCATGGGTTGTGATACCGAAGGGTTCGGACCCGGGCGAAGTAGTGCCAGCGGCCGTGCCCCCGGTCACGGATCCGGCACCGAAGGTCGAAGAGAAAATCACGGTGGTTGAGGAAGAAAAGAAAATCACGGTGGTTGAGGAAGAGCAGCCGCTTTCGAAGATCACCCTGGACATAGTGCCCGAGAATGCTGTAATCAGCGTGGACGGGAAGACCGTGGAAAAAGGCACGACCGAACTGAGTTTTCCGGGCGACGGTTCGAAGCACGAATTGAAGGCGTCTGCGGCGGGATACGCAAACGAGAATGTGACCTTCGTTTCCGACAAGGATCAGACCGTAGAGGTTCATCTCAAGCGGGTCTTGAAGAAAAAGAAGAAAAAGAAGAAAAAATTGAAGCTGAAGGGGAGTCCGTACGGGTGAGATCGATACTTTCACTATTGGTGATCGCCTGTCTTCTCGCGGTCTGCATGGGTAGCGCGAGAGCCGGCGATGACAAACAGGACGGGGACAAGGCGAAGGCGGGCGAGTATTTCGCCAAGGGTGCGCGACTGTTCGATTCCGGAGAGTACGCCAAGGCCGCGGAGGCTTTCCTCCTTGCTTATGAACTCGCGCCCCATCCGATGGTCCTTGCCAACATCGCCATGTCTTACGACAAGGCGGGCATGGTCGTGAAGGCCATCGAGTCTTACGAGAAATACTCCGTCGATCTCAAGGAAAAGAAGGAGCGAAGGAAGATCAAGGCCCGGCTGGAGGAGCTGTCTTCAATGGTCGGAGAGCTGTCGGTCGAGTGCCCGTCGGCGAACTGTCGCATCGAGGTCGACAAGATAGATCGCGGCGAAGCGCCGGTGAGCATTGTCGTAGAGGTTGGGTTGCACCGCGTGGAGGCGTTCGACGGCGATGACAAGATCGCCGCCGTCGACACCAGGGTCGTGTCGGGCGAGGTTTCCAAGGTCGAGTTGTTCCAGCGGGAGATGACTCCCGAAGTCAAGAAAGTCAAGAAAGTCAAGGAAGTCAAGGAAGTCAAGGGTGGGGAAGAGGAGCCCGTCGAGCAACCCATAGTGGAGGTTCCTGTAGAACCGGTACTGGTAGAAGAGGGGGCGACGCTCGGGGCCGGATTCTGGATATCGGCCGGAACGACTGTCGCGGCGGGGGCTGTCACAGTTGTGTTCGGCGTCAGGGCGTTGAATGCCAAGGAGGATTTCGACGCAACCGGCGGCACCGACAAGGACCTCGCGGAACAGGGCGAGCAGGAACAACTGATCACCAACATTATGATCGGTGCAACATCGGCTGCGGCTGCCTGCGCCGTCGCTTTCCTGATATATGACCTCACCTCGGACGGCGGTGAGAAGGAGGGGCCGGTGGCCGTGGTCCCCGGGCCTGGTCTCGGGCTTGCCGTGGTCGGACGGTTTTAGTTACTGTCGAGAGTCGTGACGAGCCGGTCGAGGGATCGCAGATCGGAGACGTTGTGAACACGAATATCCGCGTGGGGTAGGTTGAGACGAATAAGGCCCCGCAGCACCTTCCCCGGACCGATCTCCACGAAATCCGTTATCTCTGCTTGAGCCAGGCGTTTCATGACGAGATCCCATCTCACCGGGGTGACCAGCTGACCCGCGATCAGGTCTTTTATCTCGTCCGGATCGCTCGATTCGCGGCCGTGTCGGTTGAAAACCATCTTTACTGACGGCACGGAAAGCTCGAGATCGTTCAGCGCCTCCTTGAACCTCGCGATCGCCGGGCGCATGTGCTCGCAGTGCCATGCTCCGAAGACCCGAAGGGGCGTGACCACGACATCCTGTTCTCGTCGCAGTGCTTGCGCGACCCTGTCGAGGACGGCGGGATCTCCGGACACCACCGCCTGGCTTGGAGCGTTGACGGCCGCAGTAGCGACAACGCCTTTTTCGGCAAAGGGCTCCACTATTTTGAAGACCTTCTCCACGTCGAGGCCGGTCACAGCAATCATCGCGCCCTCCTGGAGCTTAGCCGCCTCATCCATGACCTCGCCCCTCACCGCCGCGAGGGATACCGCGTCGCCGGGATCGACCGCCCCGCACGCCGCCAACGCGGGAATTTCTCCCACTGAATGCCCGGCGGTGACCCACGGCTCCACCCCCGCGTCGACGATCTTCTTCCACAGACCCAGGCAAACAGCAGTCATGGCCGGCTGCAGAAACCCGGTTCGTGCGAGCTTCCTCGACGGCCCCCTGGCGCACGTGAGCGCGACATCCTCACCGACCGCGCAAGACGCGCGGTCCACCAGCTCGTCCATGAATGGATCGCGACCGAACATGTCGCGGCCCATGCCCACATCCTGGGCTCCCTGTCCGGGGAACAGGAAAGCTATCCGTGACATTCAGCTGACCGCCGATGTGAGTCCGCCGTCCACGATGATCTCCTGGCCCACGATGTAGCCGGCATCCGAGGACACCAGGAAGGAAATGACCCTTGCAACCTCCGAGGGATCGCCGAACCGCTTGAGGAGGATCCGATCCATTGCGGACCGCTTGACTTGCCTGGGCATCTTCGCGGTCATCTCGGTCTCTATGAACCCGGGAAGCACCGCGTTTACGCGAATACCCTTGGGCGCCAGCTCCGCCGCCATGGATCTGGTGAAGGCCACCAGCCCGCCCTTGGACGCGCAGTAGTTCGTCTGACCGGCTATTCCGAAGATCGCCGCGATGGAGGACACGGTGACGATGGCGCCGCTCTTTGCGGTCATCATGGGGCGACACGCGGCCTTTGCAAAGCGAAACGCTCCGACCAGGTTGGTCTGGATCACGTCGACGAAATCTTCCTCCTTCATCATCATGAGATATTGATCGCGCGTTATTCCGGCGTTGCACACGAGGATGTCCAGCTTCCCGTGGCTGGACACGATCTCCTCCACCGTGGAGGTCGCGGCTTGCGAATCCCTCGAATCGCAGCGGACCGGGGCGGCGCTCCATCCGTTGGCCGCGCAGCTCTCCTCCAGCTCCTTTGCCGCGCTCTCCCCCTTGACGAAGGTGAACGTGACGTTCGCCCCGCAAGCGCAAAGATCTTCCACCACGGCGCGCCCGATCCCGCGGGATCCGCCCGTCACGAGCGCTGTTTTTCCATCCAGGTTTTTCGACATCTCACGCCTTTCGCACCGCTCACCAGACCAACAAGTGTCCCTCTCCCACCGCTACGATCCTGTTTCCCCGGGACGCCGCGGCCACGATCCAATCGGCCGACAGAACCTCGGTCCGAAGCACCCGTCCGGTCTTGCCGTCGGCGTCGATCTGAATCAACCCGTTTTTCATCGCACAGCTCAACACACCGCTCTCACTCAACCACTCCAACACTCCCTTGCAGCGAGCACCCATACTGCCACCGTGTGGTTTCGGATCATCCGCCGAGCGCTTCACCTCGACCGTCATCAACCCCTCTTTTTCGTGGGAGATGAAAAGCCGCCGCCCCTTTTCGCCCAGCGCGATATCCTCCACGGCGTACGGGTCGAGATCGATCTGGGTCAACATGGCGCGCCGGTTGATCTCCCAGACGCGCACCACGGTACTCGCAGCGTCGTACTCCAGCGTTGCAAAACGACTCCCGTCTCCGCTCACCGCCAGGCGATCGATGGGGCCGCGCACCTTCCTCGGCGGAAGCCGCCAGGCGATGGTTCCGTCCGACAAGTACCACAGGGTGACCTCTCCCGATTCTCCGGCGACGGCCATGACGTGCCCGGGCGGAATGCTCCGAGCGGTCCTTCCCTTCGACGGTATCGCCATGTGCTGCCCGCCGCAATCCGCGTCGAACCGGTGCATCTCACCGTCGGCCGCAAGGGCTACCACCCACCGTCCGTCAGACGAGAACGCGATATGGGCCACGCCTCCCGAATCGGACGGGAAGAGGGATTGCCAGATGACTCGCGGCTCAAGTGATAAATCGTACATCTCCATGCGGGGCCGCAACCCCCCGATGGCCATCGCCAGCATTTCCCCGTTGGGACTGAGGGCGAGCGCACGCGCCTCCTTGCTCACCCCGGGGAGATCGCACACGGGTCGGCCGGGCTTCGCTTTCTTCACGCAGATCGACGGCGGCGGCGGCTCCACCCACTCCATCAACTCCCGGGCATCCACGGCGGAGGAGACACGGGCGCCCACTACCCTCATCTCGAACCTGGGCGAGGGATCGAAACGTTGGCCGATGGGCTCGAGGATCCAGCGAATCGCGAACCCCCTGTCGAGATCCTCGTCCGTAACCTTTTCCTTCAACGGGCGCAGCGTGAGAGCGCCGCCCTTGACGACGAGCGCGAGCCCGGCCACCCTGGGCCACCGAACGCGCTGTGGATTCACCTGAACCGACGGTTTTTGCGACCCCAGGGCGGAGTCGAGGCAGAACTGGGCCTCCCGGCCATCGCTCACGTACGAAAACCGCCTGCCGGGAAATTCCCCGGGGGCGAGCAGGGTTTCAATGGCTTCTTCTGTAACGGTTCCATCCTCACCGACAAGGGACGGCAGATCCGCCCACGCCGCGCGCGAGGCGAGCGACAGGGCAAGCATGAACGCCGCCGCGACGAATCGCCCGGCGGTGCCCGTCTTACTCCATGCTCTCACCGATGGGCTCCGCGGGCGTCGAGGATCACCTTCTCGCCGTCATCGGATACTGCGAAGCCTACATCCACCGCGGGGATTCCCTCGGCGCGCAGGCGTGAAACCATCCGGGCCGACGAGCTCTCGTCGAGGGCGATGAGCAGGCCGCCGGAGGTCTGCGGATCGCACACGATGTCCACCATGTGCCGCTCCACGCCCTTGACCGCCACAAGGGATTCTTTCCAGTGCTTCCTGTTGCGGTGCAATCCCTCGGGCAGGAGACCCATGTCGGCGTACGTAACCGCCGCTGGAAAACAGGGCAGCTTGCCGACGTCTATGTGCACGGACACTCCGCTTTCCTCGATCATCTCGCGGATATGACCCAGGAGGCCGAAACCCGTCACGTCCGTGCAGGCCCTGACCGGAAAATCGCGCATGATTCGGGCCGCATCCCGGTTGAGAGCGGACATCGACTCGATGACGGCCTCGATCGCCGATCGCTCCGCCAGTTCGGCTTTCACGGCGGTGTTCACGATGCCCGTGCCCAGCGGTTTCGTGAGCACCAGGCGATCCCCGCCCCGGATTCCCCGATTGGTCAGCACCCGGTCGGGATGCACGGTACCGGTGACGGAGAGCCCGTACTTGAGCTCCGGGTCGGTGACGCTGTGGCCTCCGACGAGGGTCACCCCGGCCTCCTTCATCTTGTCCAGCCCGCCCGCGAGGATCTCCTGGAGCACCGAGATATCCATCGTGTCGATGGGAAAGCCGACGATGTTCATGGCGCAGATGGGAGTGCCGCCCATGGCGTAGACGTCGGACAGGGAATTGGCGGCCGCGATCTGCCCGAATGTGAAGGGATCGTCGACGATGGGCGTAAAGAAATCGACCGTCTGTACAAGGGCTATCTCGTCCGTCAACCGGTACACCCCCGCGTCGTCGGATCTGTCCAGCCCGACGATCAGATTGGGATCGCGGTCGAAGGTCAACCCGCAGAGCGCCGCGGCCAGGTCCCCCGGCCCGAGCTTGGACGCTCACCCGGAGCCGACCACGTTTCTCGTCAGGTGCAGTTTTTCCTTCCTGGACATCACGGAGATATTACCTACCTTCTCACGATCACGTAAACAGCAAACATCAGCCCGGACCAAAGTCAACTGAACATCTTCCACCCTCCCTGGACATATTCCACGCTCCAAGTTAGTCTCAGCGATTGGGAGAGATGGGCGGTTTCCCGGGGAGCCGGCGCCCTTCGAGGAGGTTGAAATGACAAGAAGGAAGCTCATTGCGACGTTCGCGATCCAGGGGTTGACCGCCTTGCTGTTATTCGGCTGCGGCGGCGCCGCCGCGTCGGGATCGGGCGGGGGCTCGTCGGATGGTGACGAGCCCGGCGGGAGTTCGGCCCCGGTTGACAAGGAAGCGGAACAGGCCGAGGCGTTCTGTGAACACGCGGTCAAAAAGTCGATCAATCAACCTCCGGACGCGTTGTCCCGCAAGCAGATCATGGCGTGCCTCACCGCCGTGAGACCCGCGCTCGACAAGGACTGCTCCAAGGGCATCGGGCGTAAGGTCGTGCTCAAGCTGGTCATCGACAAGTCCGGTGACGTGGTCGACGCCTTCCCGGTGGGCGACGCGGCTGACTCGCCTCAGGCGGCCTGCGTGGCGGATATCGTCAGGCAAGTGAAGTTCCCCAGGTTCAAGGGATCCGCCCAGCAGGTGATCGAGAAGTATCCGTTCAAGCTCGGCGAGTAGCCGTTCGCGATCGGCATACATGCGAACAAGACGACAGATGAGGAACGGCATCGTGGCGGCAACCGTCGCCGTATCGATTCTCGCAACCTCCTGTTCGCGGAAAGACGCGAAGAGCGAACCCACCGGTCCCGGTTTCGAGGCTACAGGCGTCACGATGGAGATCCGGGTTCCCGAAGGACAGATAGTCGCGGGCGGCGACCGGATGATCATTGATGAGGACGGGACGGGAATCATATTCAACGGCAACGCCCGTGTCGAGCTCGATGGCGAGGCGACCTTCGAGGCGACGGCACGGCAACTGAGGGTGGAGGGGAACGGCCCCGTCATCCGGATGAATGGGAACGTCAAGGCCAGGTTCGAAGTACCTTCGACGGCCGTGGGGTGGAATGAGACAGCAGTCGATGGAAACTGATCGGTCATTTCGGATGGGCGCCCTCATGACCCTGGCGCTGGTCATGAGCGTGGGCATCGACGCGTGGGCGGACGACTCGGTGGAAGTCGAGTCCGATCGCCTCGAAATCGATCACAAGGCTCGGAGCGCCCGGTTCGAGGGAAACGTCCTCGCAAAATACGGGGATATCGCACTTCGGTGCGACCGGATGACCGTGACGTACAGCGACGCCGGCGCCGTGACCTCCCTTCTGGCAAGCGGGCACGTGAGCGTGTCGCGGGGAGATACCAGCGCGACCGCAGGTAAAGCCAGGCTCGACGCCCGTTTGGGGCTCCTGGTGCTCGAGGGCAAGCCCGTGGTTATCAGAGGTTCCAACAGGCTGGAGGGGAAACGCATCTCCATTCATATACAATCGGGTCGACTGGAGGTGACCCGGGCGAAGGGCGTGTTCAAGCTCGGGGTGGGAAATCCCAGGTGAGCCGGATCCTGGCAGTTCGCGGGCTGACGAAATCCTTCAAGGGTCGCACAGTCGTCGATGATCTGAACCTGGAGATCGGGACGGGCGAGATCGTCGGCCTCCTCGGACCGAACGGTGCGGGCAAGACCACCACGTTCAAGATGATTTTGGGCCTGCTTCGACAGGATCGAGGGACCGTCTCTTTTCGCGAACCGCTGGACGGGCTCCCTCTCCATTTAAGGGCAAGAAGAGGGCTGGGTTATCTGCCCCAGGGTCCGTCGGTTTTCAGGGGATTGAGCGTGCGCGACAACCTGCTCGTGCTCCTGCAGACGCTCAAGAAACCAGACCCCGGTAAACGGACGGACGAGATCCTTGAACGGTTCGGGCTGGACCGGCTGGCGGGTCAGAGGGCGGGCACCCTTTCCGGCGGGGAGCGGCGCAGGCTGGAGTTCGCAAGGGCCCTGTGCTCGGATCCGGAGATCCTCTGCGTGGACGAGCCCTTCGCCGGGGTCGACCCCATCGCCCTGACCGGGATTTCGGCGGCCATCGAGGATCTGGCGCACGGCGGAGTCGGGGTCTTGCTGACGGATCACACCGTGCGCGAGGCACTGGCCGTCTGCGATCGCATCTACCTGATCGTAGACGGAAAAATCGTGGAAAACGGATCTCCGGATGACATCCGACGCAGCGACATCGCCCGACGTCTTTATCTCGGAGCGGATTTCGATTGAACAGCGAGTTCCAAGCCTTTACTCTCCCCAGAGGTCCCAGATGCGTTCGTAGCCGTTGTGGTTACAGGTCTCGTTCTCATTGTGCCATTCGAACTGGTCGGCTATGTCCAAGATCTGATGACACTCATCCCGGGCGGTGCAGTTATCTTCGGTGATGTCATCGATGGAAAGAGTGCCGTAGTCGGAACACACCCAGAGATCGGTATCCCAAATGCAACGGAAATAGTCCGTCCACACGCCGCCGGTGAGGTGCTCCTGGAAAGTGTAGGTAGTGGTGTCACCATCGTGGTCGAGTTCGTAAACGTACACCCCGTTGTCGGCCCGAAACGCACAACTGGCGATGCAGGCCTCTTTATGACTCACCTTGGCTTCTTCGAGCTCCTCGCCATTGATGGCAAGACCTTCATTACTTTCGAGCAACGTTCTCCAGTAGCAAAGGGTCGCCTCCTCGCACCAGTCCTTGCAGACCTTGGGCGCGGCGGCCTTCACGTCGTCGATGGCCTCACCGAGCACGGGATCGACGTCGCAGCCCGGCGCCAGGCAGGTCGCAAGCAAAACCATCACCACAGGTAGAACTCTCATGCTATTCTCCCTTCATGTAATTGAATAACGATAGTACAACATTATCCCAACAGGCATCCATATCTGTCAAACGTCTTGTCGATTTCATGGTGTCTCCTCTTCGATGACCACCACCTTTGTCCGGTCCACGCGGCTATCGGCGGGGTCGATCTGGTGGTGGCGGTCACGGAGCCGTCGTCGTCCGGAGCGCACGATCTGAAGCGAATGCTCGATCTGTGCGATCACTTCAAGCTCGAATCGGCGGTGGTGGTCAACAAGTACGACCTGAGCGTGACTGTCACCGAGGAGATCGAGGAGATGGTGAAAAACCGCGGGGCGCATACGGTGGGAAGGGTTCCGTTCGACGTGGGTGTTCCCAGGGCCCTCGCCCGAGGAGAGACTCCCCTGGTTATCCCCGAAGTGAAGACGGCTCTCGAAAATACGTGGAAAGATATCGTTCGATTACTGGAGTAACCGTTGCCACGGTCTTGTAGAGTTCGGTGTGAATTCTGTTATTACAGCCGAATCCGGTGAGCACCCGCGAATCACGCCGAATTTCCGGGTCGGGCTTGACCTTGGGCGAAAAAGATGGTTTCGTAACTCCCATGAACAGCGACTTTTGTTGTTTTATTTCTAGATATTGCTTCACTAAAATCAACATAACAATAGCAAGGATCTTCGGCGATAATTCAGTTCAATTCATTGGAAGAAAATAGGGATTTCGAGGGTTTATGAGCATACACGACATTTTGGATACATTGTGGGGCATAATCTACACGACGGGGATACCCACTTTGGGTTGGAAATATGTCGTCATGTGGATTGTTGGTGGGGGGTTCATATACCTGGCGATTGCAAAGAAGTTCGAACCTTTGCTGCTTCTTCCCATCGGTTTCGGAATTTTCATCGTCAATTTTCCACTGGTTCCACTGATGGGCCATTCCCATGGCCACGACCAACTCCTGAAAATATTCTACCATTACGGATTGGAGTGGGAGGTGATTCCTTGTGTCATCTTCCTGGGTCTCGGGGCCATGACCGATTTTGGGCCGCTCATAGCCAATCCCAAGGCGCTGCTCATTGGAGCCGGCGCACAGCTTGGTGTGTTCATTACCTTCACCGGCACGGTGATCGCCGGTTTCACTCTCAAGGAGGCGGCCTCGGTCAGCATTATCGGCGGCGCTGACGGGCCGACGACAGTCTATTTGACGCAGCACTTGGCCCCGCAGTTACTGGGGCCAAATGCGCTGGCGGCATATTCGTACATGGCCATGGTCCCACTCTTGCAACCTCCCATCATTCGATTGCTGACCACGAAAAAAGAACGACTGATAAAGATGCGTCAGCTCAGACCGGTCTCCCAGACGGAAAAAATCTTTTTCCCAATAGTAGCTGTAACCATCATTGCGTTGCTCGTGCCTTCGGTTATACCGCTTCTGGGAATGTTCATGTTCGGCAACCTGATGAAGGAAAGCGGAGTTGTAGAGCGCCTGACCGGGACAGCCGAGGGTTCTTTGATGAACATCGTAACGATCTTCCTGGGACTCTCCGTGGGCGCCACAATGCATGCCGAAAAGTTTCTCACCTGGAAACCGCTGTTGATCTTTGGATTGGGCCTCATCGACTTCGCCGTATGTACAGTCGGCGGTATTGTGACCGCCAAGATTATGAACTTTTTTGTCAAGGTCAAGATCAATCCCATAATCGGCGCGGCGGGGGTTTCGGCTGTTCCAATGGCGGCACGAGTCTGTCAGACGGAGGGTCAAAAATATGATAGCTCCAATAATTTGCTGATGCACGCGTTGGGACCAAATCTTGCTGGAGTTATCGGGTCGGCTGCCGCAGCCGGAATGTTTATCAGCATGTTTGATTGAGATGGCTATTATGAAGTTAGCAAAAATAAAGAAAACGATGTTTGCCGTAGTTGCGCTTCTGACAATCTATTCTACGCCTCTCCTGGCAGAGGATTTTCTTGGAATTCCAATTGTTCCAGGAGGCGAAGTCGTCGACAGGACAGAAAATCGTGTAGAGATGAAAACGGCAATGTCTCACGGCGAAATTGTGGACTACTATGAAGGCATTCTGAAGGATTACAAGGACATAAAAGCACTTGATCGAGATGATAACACGCAGATTACAGACCACGGTAATCTGAAATGGCATTCCATTTCGGTTTCCAAAAAGAAACTCGAAGGAAAAACCACTGTTGTCATAAAGAAAGACAGCTGGAGTTGGATTTTCGGGACCCTGGTCTTGCGATACATAGGTGTTTTTGCAGTTATCATTATGCTGTTTATCTGTATGTCTATTTCAGGAGCCGTTATATCCAGATCGATCAGCAGAATCGAAGCGAAAAAGACCGCCGACGGCACCGGGACTCATGAGCAGGAGGTAGTTGCTGTTGCTCTGGCCGCGGCCAAGGATCTAGAGAATCGGAAGAGTGGAAAACACTGAAGCGCCTCCAATAGGTCCTTTTTCTACATTGCCCTACTTCCAAGTCCGATGCCGTCGTTCTAGACTCTGACCATGGAAACCGGCGGACGTGTAGTACCCCCATCGACAGAGAGGATCGCCGCTGCGGCCCGTGAGGGCCTGTTTGCCGAATCGCGGATCCTGGCCGGCGGACTGGTGTTGATCGCCGGCGCCGTGATATTCAGGTTGATGAAGGAATGGCTGGCGGGGATCTCTGTGGGAACGGTGCGCGAAGGCCTGTTCGACGCGGTGACGCTGCGCCCCGATCCGACGGCGGCTCTTTACGGTTGTCTTGCGAGAGGTATCGCCTTTTTACTGCCCCTGGCCGGAGCCCTGTTCGCTGTCGCTCTGGCCGGCGCCGTCATCCCCGCCCTCATGGCACGGCGCGGCGTGGGGCGAACCGCGGTTTCCATCCCAAAGGAGAAACCCGCAAGGGTCTCATCGTTTGTTCTGGCCGCCACGGGCGTCGCGGCGTTCACGTTGCTCTCCGTCAAGATAATCGGCGGCCATGGATTTCCGTCCACGGGTGCGGGCTCCGACCCTGCGGATCTCCCGTTTTCCCTGATCGCGGCGGCGGGCGTGGTGATGTGTCTGGTGGGCATGATCGATCTGGCGCTTCGACGCGCGCGGATCTGGAGGAATCTGCATTTGACCAGGAGCGAGGCTGTGAAGGAGGAGCGGGCGTCTTCGGGGGACCGGGCGGCGCGGTCTCGTGTCCGTGCGAAGATGGGCGAGAGGGTGGCTTAGGTGAGCACTTCGCGGATGTGGAACGTAGCCGTTCCTGTTCCATTGCGTCGAACCTTCCTGTACGAGGCGCAAAAGGAGATAGGGAATCCCGTTGCGGGCGCGAGGGTTCTGGTTTCATTCGGACGAAGGAAGCTGGTGGGGTATCTCCTGTCCGAATCGCGCAGCACGCGGGATCCCGGTTTCAAGATAAAGAAGGTGGAGTCCCTCCTGGATGACGAGCCGGCCTTGCCGCGAGAGCTGTTGGCCTTCCTGGTCGAGGCCGCGGATTACTACATGCATCCCATAGGAGAGGTGCTGCGGTCGGCGCTCCCGCCCGGGATCGATCCCCTCGCGAGCGGGGGTTCGGTGCGAGCTGCCAGGGTAAAGGATCGAGTTCACAAGGTTGTGACGGCCTGTTCGCGGGCGCCCGATGCGCTGGACGAGATGACCCGGCGCGCGCCGAAACGAGCGGCGGTTCTGGCCATGATCGTCGAGTCCGGCCCGATGGCGTTGCCCAAGCTGCGCTCAATGCATTCGGATGCCTCGAAGCACGTTCGAAGGCTCGTTCAAGATGGGATGGTCGCGGTGGAGGAGCGCGAGCGGCCGCCGGATCCCTTCTGGAGCACTTCGGTGGATCGCGATACCCCGCCGACTCTCACGGCTCAACAGGACAAGGCGGTCACCTCCATCGTCGCAGCAATAGATTCCGGCGAATACCGTGGATTCCTCCTTCAGGGGATCACCGGCTCGGGAAAAACCGAGGTGTACCTGCGGGCCATCGAGGAGGTGAGCAGTCACGGGCGCGGCGCTCTTGTCCTGGTGCCGGAGATCACGTTGACGCCACAGCTCGTGAACCGTTATCGGGCGAGGTTCGGCGAGTCCCTCGCGGTGTGGCATTCGGGCCTGACCGACCGGGAGCGTTTCGATCAGTGGAAGCTCCTTCGCACCGGTGTGGTGAAGGTCGCCGTGGGCGTGAGGTCCGCCGTGTTCGCTCCGGTGGAGGATCTGGGGATAGTGGTTGTGGACGAGGAGCACGACGGATCGTTCAAGCAGGAGCGAGGTTTTCCGTACAACGCTCGCGATCTCGCGCTACTCCGGGCCGCTCGGGCCGGCGCCGTAGCCTTGCTCGGATCCGCGACTCCTTCCATGGAGACGTTTCACAACGCCGATATCGGAAAGCTGACCCGGCTCGAGCTCACCGTGCGACCCACCGATCAGCCCCTGCCCGAGATAGAGATCGTCGACCTGACCCATCATCGGTTCGGGCCCGGTGGGCAGAACGTGATCTCGGACCCGCTCCACGCGGAGCTCACCAGGATCCTCGAGCAAAAGGAGCAGGCGATACTCTTCTTGAACAGGCGCGGCTTCGCGCCCAGCTTGATCTGTTCGAGCTGCGGAAATGCCCTTCGCTGCGACGACTGCGCGGTCTCCCTCACTTTTCACAGTCGGCCCCCGGGGTTGATGTGTCATTACTGCGGCGCACGCCGACCGGCGCCCGAGAAATGTCCGTCCTGCGGCGCGCCGGATCTAGATCCCCTGGGCATGGGCACCCAGAAGGTGGAGGAGTTGCTAGCGAAGCTCTACCCGAGTGCCCGCGTGGCTCGCCTCGACCGTGATTCGGCGATGGGTCGTGGGGCGCAGCCGGTGCTCGAGCTTCTCCGACAGGGGGAGATCGATATCCTGGTGGGCACCCAGATGGTGACCAAGGGGCACGATTTTCCAAGGGTCACACTCGTGGGGGTTCTCCTCGGCGATGTCGGGTTGCACATGCCCGACTTCCGCGCCGCCGAGCGCACCTTCGCGCTTCTCACCCAGGTCGCCGGGCGGGCGGGTCGCTCCTCCCTCGGCGGAAGGGCCCTGATCCAGACGTACAGCCCCGGGCACCCAGCCGTCGCTTTTGCCCGCACCCATGACTACGGCTCCTTTGCCGCATATGAATCGGAGAACAGAAGAGAGCTGGGATATCCGCCCTTCGGGAGGCTCGCGGCGCTCCGGTTGAGCGGTCACGACGGTCCCAAGGTGGAGATGGCCGCACGGGATATCTTCTCCAACTTGAGGGATGCCTGGAGGAGGATCGATCGCCCGCCGATATCCATGCTGGGACCCGTGCCCGCGCCGATCCCGTATCTTCAGAATCGATATCGTTGGAGGATAATGCTCCGTGCGAAGCGTCAGATAATGATCAGGAAGCTGCTGAGCGAGGTCGTCTCCGAGATTGAGTCACCACCGACCGGGGTCCGAATACGACTGGATATAGATCCGGTTTCCATGCTGTAGGAAGAATCGAAAAAAAGAAGCCGATTCACTCATCTGCTAAAAAAGGGAGTCTCGCGGATGCTCTGGAAGTCATGCAGGCCACGTGCGACGACTTCGGCCCGGAGTGATCCCACAAGCCCGTCATCCAACCGTCATCCAACCTCCGTCCATACCTCGTTCATGGCTTCCAGGCAGATGGTGAGAAAATCGTCCAGCTCCAGGTCGAGCAGGTCCACGCAGGCGCGGATCTGATCCCTGTTGACCGCCGCGGCGAAACGCTTGTCCTTCATGCGTTTCTTGATGCTCTTGACCTTCAGGTCGCTCGTGCTGCGCGACGGGCGGATCAACGCGGCCGCGGTGATGAGCCCCGTAGTCGGATCGACCACCCACAAGGCCCTGGCCATCAGAGTCTCCCGGGGCGCCTTGTCGTTGTGACCGAGCACCGCCTGGATCAACTCATTCGGAGCGTCGTGGTCCCTCAGCACCCCTGCGGCCACCAGGGCATGGCGATCGACATCGTTCGCGCACTCGTCCAGATCGAGATCGTGTACGAGACCCGTGAGCCCCCACAGCTCCTCGTCCTGTCCCAGGCGCCGTGCCAGGGCGCGCATGCAGGCCTCGCAGGCCAGGCAGTGGGCGGTAGTCGCACTGTCACCGAGGCGGTCGTGGATGAGCTTCCAACCTTCTTCTCTGTTCATGGGGACCTCCGTTGTCACGAACTGAAGTCTTTCAACAACTCGTGCAGTTCATCGTGTTTTTGTACGTAGTCAAGGTAGTGCTCGAAATGGGCTCCGGCCTGAAGGTCGCCCTCCTCAACGGCTGCTTTCAGCGCGTTCATCAGCCGCCCGAGACCGGGTCCCGGAGCGATTTCGAATCGCTCCATCAGGGCGGTGCCCAGACCCGTAGGAAGGGGAACGGGTTTTTCGTCCTGTTCGCGCAGATCGGCGATTCGGCCGGCCAGCAGGTTGATCTGTCGCATCCCCCTGCGGACCTTCTCGGTGTGCTTGCTGGTGATGTCCGCCCGCGCAAGATCCAGCAGGTTCTCCAGGTTGTCGCCCCCATCCCGGGCGAATCGTCTCACGGCTGAGTCGGTCCAGCTCTCCTCGTATGCGGCCGCGCGCAGGTGAGAGGCGATGAGAAAACGGATGTGCTCGGTGATGTCGCCGGGGAATGGCAGGCGTCGGGCGATCCGGTCGAACAACCTCGTGCCCACCTCCGGGTGACCGATGAAGGTGACCTGCCCCCCCGGCTCGAAACGACGCGTCGGGACCTTGCCGATATCGTGGAGCAGGGCGGCCCATCGGACTATGAGGCGTGGAGGAGCTTGCCGTACCACCTGCTTGGTGTGGGCCCAGACGTCCTTGTGGCGGATACCCTCGCCGAACTCCACCACGGCGAAGACCTCCGGCAGGAGCTGCTCCATGACCCCGTCTCTCACGAGAACCTCAAGACCCCGGTCCGGGTGGGGTGCGGTGAGCAGCCTTTCCATCGCTTCCATCACCTGTTCGCCGGACATGAGGTCGCCCCAGCCCGCGCGCTGTTCCTCCTCCGTTGCGGCCTTGAGGGCGGCCAGGAATATCTCACCCGCGCCCCCGGACAACCGCAAATCTCGTTTTGTGTGACTGTTTTCGGATACCATGGTCCAAGCTTGGTGGGCGATCCCAGATTTGAACTGGGGACTTCCGCCGTGTGAAGACGGCACTCTGACCACTGAGTTAATCGCCCCGAAAAAGTTTGGAGAGCCAAGTAGCACATGGATGTGGGAGGATCAAGCGCCTTGCAGTAGCTAGTCGTCACGGTCATCTCGTCGAAACCCGATCTGCCTCGGCGATGGTTCAGGTTTATCGATCAGCCGACGAATGGTCTCAACGATGATTTCGATATCTTCGTCATGTCCCTCGATCCGCCGTTCCAGTTCGGTGAGTTTCGCGCCAATTTGCGCACCCGCCACCAGTGTTTCACGCATTTTCACAAAGGCCCGCACAACGAAAACACTGGTGCGAACCGCTTCCTCGCTGTTGAGCACAGAGGCTGCCATTATTGCGCCGTGCTCCGTATACGCGACTGGCAAGACATTGGAATATTTTACCTTTTCGAGGTGGTCACAAATTGTGACCACCTCCCGTTTCTCTTCTGCAGTGACGATAAACGCAAAATCATCCGGGAACCGAGCCTCGTTTCTTCTTGCTGCCTGATTCAAGGCCTTGGTTGAAACGCCGTACAGCCTGGCCAGATCTGCATCCAGGATCACGGTCCTTCCTCTCAGTTTGATAATGATCGATTCTATCTTTTCAATTGGTGTTTGCCTGTCTTCTGCCACGCTACCGCTCCTCTTAGATGTGGTGTCACCTTCCTTAATCGGCCGTTGCCGCAGATTGTTGCGAAAAAAATGCGAGGGTCCTTTCATACTCGTGGGACGCGCTTGTCACTTCTTCTCAAGATAGGTTAGTTTTACAGCATGTTCCTTCATAGGCACCGGCTGTTCATTCCGGCTGTTGCAGTGGTGTGTTTCACGACCGTTATTGCGGACAGTGCGAGCGCCAACATGGGCGGAGTGCGCTGGGATGACAGCGGGTTCATCAGCCCCGCTCACGGACAGCCAACAAAATTAGAGATTGAGAAAGAAACACTGGTTTTCAACTGTAAGACCACCGGAAACCAAGTGATCTGCGAGTTCGAGGCGACCGCTCGGTGTTGTGCTGCCGTTCGATTTCTTCCCCGGAGTTGCCGAGGACGACTCAAGGAGAATGCAGTTCTCCGCGCTCGGCCAGATTTCCTTTTGATGTTGATTCGCCGGTGGGACAAGTGAACCGCAGATCGCGGCGGCAAGGCTTTCGGCGGTTCATGCAGTAGCATCAAAATCAGTAAATGATCTTGAATGGTTCTGTGGAATCGACAGGGTCGCGCCAGTCGATGTCGAGCTTGTCGACCCGGGAAGCCGGCGGCCCGTCTTTCAGCCATCGCAAGAGATCGCGAAGATCCCGTTCATCGCCTTGCGCCAGGACCTCGACGGTTCCGTCGGGAAGGTTCCTGACCCAGCCGCTCAATCCCATGGTGCTCGCCGTGGCCCGGGTGTGGTACCGAAAGGAGACTCCCTGGACCCTGCCGTGCACGATCGCGTGAAACATCTTGTCTGTTGCCTGCTTCATTATTATACTGCCGCCGATTGATTCCAACCTTGCTCTTATCAACAGTGGGTTGGGAATAAACTGGCATAAATCATATGCAAGTAAGGATCTTCAAGAGATGAGAGAACGATGATCGACGAGGGATTAGTACTCATGGGTGCCGGAATGGGGGTTGTGGTGTTGTTCCTGACGATCATGGTGGTTGTCATGTACGGCGCGGCCGCTGTTTTTCGGCGGTTCGACAAGGAGCCGAAAAGATAGGAAGCAAACGGGAAAGGGATCTTCATGTTGGGCAAGAAACAAGTAAAATTCATGTGCACCGCGTTTCGCGACGGGTTCCAGTCCGTCTATGGCGCCCGTGTTCTCACCGAGGACTTCATTCCCGCGGTGGAAGCCGCGCGGGAGGCCGGGATCACATGGTACGAGGCGGGCGGCGGCGCGCGGTTTCAGTCGCTTTATTTCTACTGCAATCAGGATGCGTTCGAGATGATGGACCGCTTCAGGGAGGCCGCCGGTCCCGACGCCGATCTCCAGACCCTGGCCAGGGGTGTCAACGTGGTGGGGCTCGATTCCCAGTCGAGCGACATCATCGATCTCCACGCAAAGCTCTTCAAGAAGCACGGAATATCCTCCATTCGCAACTTCGATGCGCTCAACGATGTCAACAACCTGATCCACAGCGGTAAGTGCATCGTCGACGCGGGGCTAAAGCACCAGGTATGCGTAACTCTCATGGAGTTGCCACCCGGCTGCGAGGGCGCCCACGATGCTGCGTTCTACGAGAAGACGCTGCGGCGGATCCTCGACGCGGGCATCCCGTACGATTCGGTCTGTTTCAAAGACGCGTCGGGCACGGCGGTGCCCTCCAAGGTGCACGAAACCGTCAGGCGCGCGCGCAGGATGCTGCCGGTGGGGACCCTCATTCACTTCCACACGCACGAAACCGCCGGCATAAGCGTCCAGGGTTACATGGCAGCGCTCGACGCCGGCGCCGACGCCATAGATCTCTCCCTGGCACCCGCGTCTGGCGGGACGTGTCAGCCCGACGTGGCCACCATGTGGCACGCCTTCCGCGGCAGCAAGTACGATCTCGGCGTTGATATCGACAAGGTGATGGAGGCCGAGAAAGTGTTCAAGGAATGCATGAAAGATTATTTCATGCCCCCCGAGGCACTGAAGGTGGAGCCCATGATCCCGTGGAGTCCCATGCCGGGCGGAGCGCTTACCGCCAACACTCAGATGCTTCGCGACAACGACATCATGGATAGGTACCCGGAGATGATCGCGGCCATGAGCGATGTGGTCAAACGCGGGGGCTTCGGGACGTCGGTGACGCCGATTTCCCAGTTCTACTTCCAGCAGGCATTCAACAACGTGATATTCGGGCCGTGGAAAAAGATCGCCGATGGGTACGGCAAGATGGTGCTCGGCTACTTCGGCAAGACCCCGGTCTCGCCCGATCCCGAGATCGTCGAGATTGCCGAGGAGCAACTGGGCATGGAGCCCACTATTCAGACACCCATTGAGATCAACGACGCCAGTCCAGAGAAGGGAATTCCCGCGGCGAAAAAGCGGCTTGCGGACGCGGGTCTGCCGGTCACCGACGAGAACATATTCATCATCGCCACGTGTACGGACAAGGGGATCGCCTACCTCAAGGGAGAGGCCGTTCTCGGTATTCGCAAGGTAGATTCCGCAGCGTCGCCCGGTGAGAAATCGGCGGCCGGGGCGGACGGCTACACGGTGTCGGTGAACGGCACGAAATACATGGTGAAGCTCGATGGAGACAGGGCGTCGGTCAACGGCAAGACCTACGAGATCGAGGTGACCGCGGGCATCCTGAAGGACGGCCCGGACACGGCGGTAGCCAAATCGTCGGGAGTCAAGACGGAGGTGAGGGCGGCCATGCCCGGCACGGTCGTTCGGGTTGACCGCAAGGTGGGCGACATTGTCTCCAAGGAAGATGTGCTCCTGGTGCTCGAGGCCATGAAGATGGAGGTGGCTGTCAAGGCGCCGGTGGGTGGAAAGGTCGAGGCGGTTAAAGTAACGCAAGGTGAACGAGTGACCGCAGGCCAGCTCCTTATGGATCTCGGCTGAAGAGGCGGATGGCGCAAAAAAAAACCAAGTACAGGCCGATCGGCAGGGTCGATGGAATGTGGTGGATCACTTTCGGGATCATCCTCGCCGCGCTCTTCTCCCTGGGCATGGGCGGTTCTCCCTCGTCCAGGCCCTTCGTGGATTCCGACGAAGATAGTGAATCCATTTTCGACAAGCTGAGCGAGAACACCGGCCTCAAGAATTTCATCGACGGCTTCGCGGCGCTCTCCGGGGAAACCACCCTGGATGAGGAGGGGGAGAGGGGCGGCTCTTTCCTGCCGACCGGCGTGGGACAGATCGTCATGATCCTGATCGGGCTGCTGCTCATATACCTGGCCATCTCCAAGGGGTTCGAACCGCTGCTCCTTCTGCCCATCGGGTTCGGCGGCATACTGGCCAACATCCCGGTGGCAGACATAGCCGGCCCGGATGGGTTCCTGGGTATCATCTACAACATGGGCATATCCAACGGCGTGTTCCCGCTGCTCATCTTCATGGGCGTGGGCGCCATGACCGACTTCGGGCCCCTGCTGGCCAATCCAAAGACGGCCCTGCTCGGCGCCGCCGCACAGTTCGGGATCTTCGCGACCCTGCTCGGCGCGCTCATGCTCTCGGATCTTTCGGGGGGGGCTGTCTCCTTCAGCCTCAAGGACGCGGCGGCAATCGGGATCATCGGCGGCGCGGACGGACCCACGGCGATCTTCGTAGCGAGCAGGCTCGCCCCTGATCTGCTGGGCGCCATCGCGGTGGCGGCATACTCCTACATGGCTCTGGTGCCCATCATCCAGCCGCCGATCATGAAGCTCTTGACCACGGAGAGGGAGCGCAAGATCAAGATGGCGCAGCTTCGGAAGGTGGGCAAGCTGGAGAAGATCTTCTTCCCCCTGATTGTGCTCTTCCTGTGCATATTGATGATCCCCGACGCGACGCCGCTCATAGGCTGTCTCATGTTCGGCAACCTGGTCAAGGAGTCGGGCGTGGTGGATCGTCTGAGCAAGACCATCCAGAACGAACTCATCAACATCGTCACCATCCTTCTGGGGCTGGCGGTCGGGTCCAAGCTGATGGCGGACAAGTTCCTGTCGGCGGAGACCCTGGGAATCCTGGCCCTCGGCGCCATCGCGTTCTCCATAGGGACCGCCACGGGCGTGCTGCTCGCCAAGCTGATGAACCTGATCTCCAAAAAACCCATCAACCCGCTCATCGGCGCCGCCGGAGTTTCGGCCGTTCCCATGGCGGCGAGGGTGGTAAACAAGGTGGGCCTGGACGCCGACCCGAAGAACTTCCTGCTCATGCACGCCATGGGGCCGAACGTAGCGGGGGTCATCGGCTCCGCCGTGGCCGCGGGTGTGCTCATCGCCCTGGTGGGATAGAAAAAAGGGCGGCGTGCCGCTCGTCGTCTCCTCGCACAAGTCAACGGATAGAGTTCTCGGCGGCCGGCTGATGATCACCGTAATCGAAATCAAGAACCCCGGCACCGCGAAGGCATCCTTCCGGCACAGGCTCGAACTTCTGTGAGAAAAAAAGCACTCGGAGTGCTCCGTGGAGCCCGGTTTCGGTGAAAATTGTTACTCGGAGTGCTCCGGGGAGCCCGGTTTCGGTGAAAATTGTTACTCGGAGTGCTCTGGCGGGCCGCGTTTCGGTGAAAATTGTTACTCGGAGTGCTCTTGCGGGCCGCGTTTCGGTGAAAATTGTTACTCGAAGTGCTCCGTGAAGCACGGTTTCGGTGAAAATTGTTACTCGGAGTGCTCCGCGAAGCGCGGTTTCATTGAAAAAAAGTGGTTGACCCCATCCCGGCCTTCCCCTGCGAGGGGAAGGGGAAGTTGTTGGAAACCCGCGTTGTGGTTACTTTTCGTCGGGGTATTGCTCGGGAACGGTCGTTTCGGGCTTGGGGCCGGGCTTCGTGGTCGATCTTCGTCCCGAGTACAGGCTGGGATAGCGCTCCATGGACTCGGGGTCCTTGCGAAAGACGTAAGCGGCCGCGTCGCGGATGTCGTCCACGGCCCTGCGCAGGTACTCGCCCGCGCGGTCGCGCCGGTCGCGTATCTCGGCGACGTCTCCGGCCGGAACCGAGGTCATCGCGTCCAGCAGGCGGGCGCCCACTTCGCGGGCTTCTTCCAGATCTTCTTTTGTCACGTCGCATTTACCCTGCGCCGCTGCCCAGTTCTCGATGAACAGCGCCGCGTAACGCACCAGGTCGTCGGCCCTGTCCGCATAACCCTGGCCCGCGCGTATCGAAGCCACCACCGGGCCGATCTCCTCGTCGTCGTCCCAGAGGTATCCCGCGGCCTTTGACAGCTTCCTGTGCAGCGGCTTGGCCCGCTCGAGCGCCTCTTGTACGCCGCTCGTCGGGTCGACCGTCTGATTGTGAACGGCATCTGCCCACCACAGGGCGCCGATGCGCACAGAGAAGTCCTCGTACGAGGCCGGATTGAACGCCTCGGGCTTGAACGCGGCGACAAACCTGGCCAGGTCCTCCTTGTACGACCTCCACACGCGCATGGAGAGGGCCACGGACGTGGGCACGCTCAGGTTGAACTTGCGCACCTCGCCGGACGCCATCTCGTCGAGCCTGGGCTTGATCAGGTCGAAGTTCTCCTGAGTGCCCTGGAAACCTGAAGTCATGGGATTCACCTCCTTTTTTCCTTTGAAAATGTCTATTTGAGAATCCGCGACGTGTACCAATCGCGGGTTTCTGTGTCAAGCGTTCCTTGGGGTTGACGTGTACACCTGCCAGGTGTACAATCGTCATATGATCAACCGGGTCATCATCAGCGCTCGGGCTCGAAAACAGGTGAGACATACACCTCGACATGTCGTTACAAAACTGATGGCCTGGGTGGCCTCGGTTGAGAACGAGGGCATAGAGTTCGTTCGTCGCATTCCTGGATTCCACGACGAGCCGCTGAAGGGCAAACGACAAGGTGAACGTTCGATTCGGTTGAGTCGCAGCTACCGGGCGATATACCAGATTGTTCGCGACAAAATCGAGTTTGTAAGTATCGAGGAGGTGAGCAAACATGACTACTGAAAAGAGTTCGGCAATGAGTTTTCTGGAGGATGTCAATGGTGAGCCGCTGAGCTTTGGTGGGCTTCTGCTCGCTATCCGCGAAGGTGAGGAAATGACGCAAGCCGATTTTGCGAGGCAGCTCGGCATTTCTCGATCGCACCTTTGCGACATAGAGAAGCGAAGGAAGGTTGTCAGTCTGGTGAGAGCCGTTCAGTTCGCGAAACGCTTGGGGTACAGTGAAGCTCAGTTCGCACGACTCTCGCTTCAGTCGCTCGTGGAACAAGCTGGACTCAGTTTCAAAGTCAAGGTAGAGGCAACCGGCCCCTCGCCCCTCTTCTGATATCGATCTGACTCTGGATCCAATGAACTTCAGATAACGGTGATTTCGAACCAGTCGTAGTAGTTTGTCGGCACAGGGAAAATGCCGAGTCTCCGTGGCCAGCTTTATCGGCCTTTCCTGAAAAGCCTGACGGCCTCGTTGTGCTCAAGAAGGGTTTTGGAGAAACGATGGCGCCCATCCTTCCCGGCGACGAAATAGAGGTATGGAACGTCCTTCGGATGAAGGGCGGCTTTCAGTGCGTTGATTCCCGGAACACAGATGGGCCCCGGGGGCAGCCCGGCGTGGCGGTAGGTGTTGTACGGGTTCTTCGGATCTTCGAGGTGCGTCCTTGCGAGCTTTCCGATGAAACCCGCGCACGACGGCGCGCGCGGCAACACACCCGGTTCACAGCCGTAGGCCACCGTCGGATCCGCCTGGAGCAGGCGCGAGGGGAAGGAGGGGTCGGTCAGACGGTTGCGGTACACGCCGGCGATGATCGGCATTTCATCAAGTACCGTCGCCTCCGCCTGAACGATGGAGGCCGAGGTGACCACCTCGAGAAGATCCGTGCCCGCAGGAGGATCCAGGGATCTCCAGCGCTCCGAGAAGTTCTTGTGCATCGCCCTGACGATATCCTCGGCCGGTGTCTCGCGGTCGAAGAAGTAGGTATCCGGGAAGAGAAAGCCCTCAGCGGACGGTCCGGGGATGCCTAGCCGGGCGAGGGTTTTTTCTTCGCCCGCCGCGACGAAAAAGCTCTCCTTTTGCGCGATGCCGGCATCTTCGAGGGCCTTCGCGATCCCGCCGAGTGTGAAGCCTTCGGGAATCGTCACCCGCACGCCTCGGTTTTCCGGACGCCCCGAGATGACGGAGAGAACCTTCGCGGGGGTCATGTTGTCCGCAAGCGCGAAAAGGCCGGCCTTCACGCCCGGTAGTCGATCGGTAAGTCGTAGCCACAGCCTGAACCTGCCGGGGCTCGAGATGATCCCCTCCTCGTCCAGAATGCGGGAGAGCTTGTCGGGACCCACGCCCGGAGGGATCTCGACCTTCACTGTCCGCCCGATGCCCGGGCCGGGTGCGTCGGGGTATCGATAGAGGAGATCGTACGCGGTTCCGAGGGCGCCCAGGACAAGCAGTACAGCCCATGCGGCCGACCAGATCTTCCAGCGACCGCTGGGCCTGCTCTCAGCGGGCATCCAAATATCCTTGCAGGATGAGCGCCGCGGCCATCTTGTCGATCACGGCCTTTCTGTTCGCCCTCTTCACGTCGGCGGATCTCAGCAGCTTCTCGGCCTGAACCGTGGTGAACCGTTCGTCCCAGAACACCACCTCGACCTTCAGGCTGTGCTCCAGCTGTACTCCAAAGGCCCGCGCCCTTCGAGCGCTCGAACCCCTGTCCTGGCCGCTCATGGAGAGCGGGAGCCCCACCACAACGGTCCCCACCTGGTGCTTTCTGCACAGATCGCCGATCATCCCGACCGTGTCATCCCCATCCACGTTCAGGACGGTGAGCGGCTGGGCGGTTATCCCGAGTTCGTCCTCCAGGGCTACGCCGATCCTTTTGGATCCCACATCCAGTCCCAGGGTTCGCGTTTTCAAAGGGGCCACCCCGCCAGGGGCGCCAGGTCGAGTGAGTCGCGCTGCCCCGCGCGCAAGGCCAGGTAGCCTGCGTACGCGATCATCGATCCGTTGTCGGTGCATCGCTCGGGCGGCGGAGCGAAGAGTTCCAGATCGTTGCGCTCGCAGACCTCCCGCGCATGCTTGCGAAGGCCCTTGTTGGCGGCCACCCCTCCCGAGAGCACCACCGTGGAGATCTGCTTCGAGCGCGCCGCCAGGGTGATCTTCCTCACCAGGATCTCCACCACCGCCTGCTGGAAACCCCGGACTATCGCCAGCACCTGATCCGGGTCGGGGCCGCCCGGTATCTGGGCAACCCGCTGGGCCACCGAGGTCTTTATCCCCGAGAAGCTGAACTCGAACGATTTGCGCTGCCGCAGGGACTGCGGGAACTGTTCCTTCGACCCTTGCGACTCGGCCATCAGATCGATCAACGGCCCTCCCGGGTATCCCAGGCCCAGGAGCCTGGCCACCTTGTCGAACGCCTCGCCGGCGGCGTCGTCCCGGGTCTGGCCGAGGCACGTGATCTCCATTTCGTTTTCAACGAGATATATTCCCGTGTGTCCCCCGGACGCCAGGAGGGCCATGTAGGGGAATTCGGGGAGCGGCAGGTCGTCCCCCTCGATCCGCGCCGCCAGCAGGTGCCCTCGCAGGTGGTTGACCCCCACGAACGGCAGGTTCCTGGCAGCGGCCAGGGTCTTGGCGAACTGAAGGCCCACCACCAGGGATCCCACAAGGCCCGGACCCCGTGTGACGGCGATCCCCTGGATGTCGTCCAGATCGACACCGGCGTCCTCCAGTGCCTTGTCGACCACCGGCATGATGTTCAGCAAGTGATTTCTGCCGGCCAGCTCTGGCACTACACCGCCATAGGGGCTGTGCACGGTCGCCTGGCCGGCTATCACATCCGAGAGAACGCGACCGTCCTCCACCACCGAGGCGGCGGTATCGTCACAGGATGATTCTATGCCCAGTACTTTCACCACTACGGTATAGAGGGGTTGGCTGCTCCCGACAACCCCGCGACACTAGAGGGCTGACGCGATAGAGCCTGGCACTCTTACGGCACTCATACGTCTGACGGCAAATCGGCTGCTTACAGCTCATCTGCCGACCTTTATCAAAGATGCATTGATCGAAATCCATCTGAAAGATAAACACACCAGGTAGAGAATCCTGTTTTCGCGATTCGGCGAAGATGAGTTATTCTCGTTGAATATGAGCACCCTGTCCGCCAGCGTCGCGAATGCTATCTTGTGCGCTACTACCACGTCGAACGAAGAGTTCGAGTATCTAGCTTCAGAGATCGGGCTCGACCCGTCGGAGCTTCGCGATCCCGAAGCCCGCTTGAGCTACGATCAGTACGTCGTCATGTGGAACCAGGTCATCTATCATAACGGAAACGCATACGTCGGGCTCCATGCTGCCGAGCGCGTGAGCAATGATCAGCTCGGTGTGGTCGCCCAGGCTTGCCTGTTGTGCTCCAACCTCGGGCAGGCGCTGGACCTTTTCTGCGGTACAGCCGCCTGACCAACGACGCGCTCGACATTCATCTTGAGCGTGCCGACGACAAGGTGAGGCTCTCATTCGATCTCGGCTTTTCACCCTGGGCCTTGCCACGCCCGGAGGCCGAGTTCGTCCTGGCTGTGACATGCCATTCGATCAGCCGCGCTCTTGGCAGGAAAGTTCACCCGATCGAGGCCCGTTTCAGGCACACGGAACCCCCGGAGCTCGGCGAGTACAAACGGACATTCGGCAATAACCTCGTCTTTCGCCACCGGACCAATGAGCTGGTTTTCCCATCTGCGCTTCTCGAAGAACCCAGCAGCAACTCCGATCCGGCGGCGTGTGCCGACATGGAAAAGCGTTCCGCGGAGATGATCGAGAGGCTTCCCCCCGCAGATCCGCTGATCGACAAACTGCGCTGGACGGTCTTCAACGCTCTCGGAGTGGGCGACGTGTCAATGCAATCCATTGCGCGTCGGATGAATATCAGCGCCGCCAAGCTGCGAAAGGAGCTTACGTCCCGGAGGACCTCCTTTCGCTTCTTAGTCAACTCCATCAAGCGGGATATCGCTCTCGTCTATCTGGAGGACCGGAGCTGGTCCCTGGCGGACGTGGCCTTTGTGCTCGGATTCTCGGATACGTCCTCTTTCAATCGGTCGTTCAGGGGATGGACGGGGGAGACGCCGACCGAGTACCGGAGATTCTTCTTCGGGGATCCGGAGTAGTCAAACATGCCGCATTTGTGTCGATATAAGTGCCTTTCACGCTGAAAAGTACATCAACCATTTTCTCCGATCAAACACATGACCACGCTCAAATTTGAGCTGGGTCGATGCAGTTGTCAATCACTGGTAAACCGAGTAATAACCATGCAAACGAACGTGTTCCGAGTAGGAATTTGGGGGCCATTTTCAGGGACCTGAATCCAAGAAGAAACGCGATGCAAATCAGGAATATCATTGTCAATCTATTGCCTCCCGACAAGCGGTGGAGGTACCTGCTCCTTCTGGTTATTATCGGATTCTTCATCGTTCTCAAGATAAACTTCGCCCCTGGTATCGGGCGGGTATCCCTGGACGGCGACTACTACTACCAGATCGCGCGCAATGTGGCCGAGGGCAACGGGCTTTCCACCAACGTGTCTCTGTACAATCAGGGGCTCAAGACCCTGCCACACAAAATGAACATCAGCCCTGTCTGGCCACTGGTCCTCGGATACGTGGGCAAGGTGTTCGGGCTTCGCGCCACAGCGGCGCATCTGCCAGAGGTTTTCTTTATTCTGGACCTCATCCTCCTTTATTTTCTGGCCAATCTTCTAATACGGCGCGCCGGCAAGGAATCTGTCCGCCTCTGGATCCTGAACGGCCGGGTTCTGGATATCGGCCACCTGGCGGTCCTCCTGTTTGGGTCGAACCGGGTGTTCTTCGAGTTTACCTCCATGCCCTATACGGAGGGAATCGGGTTCTTTTTCCTCTTCTTATCCTTGATCCTAGCCGACCAGGCCGCCGCCAGACGGAGTCTGGTATTGGCTGCAGTAACGGGGCTGATTGCCGGCGTGGGTTTCCTGGCCCGCGTTCAGATGGTGGGCGTTTTGGGGGCCATTCCACTGGTGTATGGCATCATCGCCATACGCGGGGACAGGAAGTTCTTCCTGATGGCCGCTGTAACCGGCCTTGGCTCCATTGTAGCCATGATCCCCTGGGCTATCTGGTTACACTCCTGGATGGATACGGTTCCTTTAAACGCGTACCTGGGCATGGGTTCTCTCTGCGAGACACCCGAACTCAAGTACTTCTCTCACACCGTTAAGCACAAGGAGACCATCAGCAAAGTGAAGATGGCGTGGGATGGCCTTTTCGTGGCCTTCTCATCAGATAAAGGGAACGCTTATACCTTCTCCTTTAGCTGGATAGTTTACCTGGTTCCGTTGGCCGCCGCCGAGTTCGTGGCCCACATCTCCGAATGGAAGGAGCGTCTCAACAGGATCTTCTCGGCGCGCGGTTTGCTAGTGTTGGTCATGATAATTTCCACTCTCATAGCCCTATATCCCATCCATTCCTCAAAGCGTGCGTTCTTCAAGCCGTGGCTCTTCGGGTGGCGTCACGGGCTCCCCATGATGATGCTCGTCACCCTGGCTCTCACTTACCTGTTGACCAACAACAAGAATTCACTTGGACGGCTGCTCACCATACTGCTCATCGGAGCGTCACTGGTGGTGGGCGGCGACAACCTCCATACGTATCTCACAAAAATATACAAACCCGACCCCAGAGGACCGGAAGCAGACGTGATTTCGTGGCTGGACAGGCAGGATCCAAAGCCGACCGTGATAACAACCCACGCCCAGATCCTGTCGGTCTTCAGCCGCTCCTATTTCCACTGGGCTGATTGCAAGCTACACCCGCATCACACCCTGGCTCTGTTCGACCACGCAGGTGCCGACTATGTGCTCATCTACCATCGGCAAAAAGGCTGCCGGTTCGTCAAGGACCTCATCAAGCAGGAAAAAATCAGGAAAGTGAAAACCTTCAACAAGCGTTGGAGAATAGAGGTCTGGAAGCGGACAGACAAGCTGTTGGCCGAGAAGGACAAGACCAAGAAGTGACTGTGATGTCTCGCAGAGTGGCTATGGTGGTGAGCAACGTTCATCGTCCAGACGTGCGTGTACACAAGGAGGCGGCGGCTTTAACAGAAGCTGGTTTTGAGGTTACCGTGTATGCGTTCGATCGGGAACACGAGGGTTTGCCTCAATACGAGCGAATCGACGGTGTGGACATCGAGCGAATTGCGGTACGCCTGTCCCGGGTGGGCAATCTCTTGGATACAGGAATGGGTCTGCTCGAGTTCAGATCCGAAGTCCGAAGGAGATTGCTGAGGACCCCCCCGGTGGTAGTCCATTGCCACGATCAAGACACCTGTGCGGTGGGTGTATGGTGGAAGAGTCGTGAGGGGAAATTCGTCTTTGACGCTCACGATCTATACTGGACCTGGCTTCTTATGCCGAATCCCCGTTCAGCTTGGAGGCGCGCCGGAGCGATAGTTCTGAGGCAACTGGATCGACGCTACGCCATGGCCGCAGATCTCCTGATAACAACCTCCGAGGCGATAGGCCCTCACCCTGGTTTCGCCGAAATCTACCGGGAAATGGGAGTGGATCCACTGGTGATCTGGAACGCTCCAGATGCGGTCGAAGAGGTTGCTCCTTTTCCGCATCAGTTCACAGTGGGATACATGGGCAACGTTCGCGAGGCGTCCATGTTCAGATGGTTGATCAAAGCGGTCGAGAAGCTCCCGAAAAGGGACCGCCCTATCATCAGGATCGCCGGAGCCGGAAGGAGCGAGAACGAGGTAGAGGCTGAACTTCAGGCAGCGGCCAGGAACCTGGATCTGGATGTGAAGATCACCGGAGCCTACAGTTTCATGGAACTCCCCCAACTGATGGCACAAACTTCGGTGCAATACTGTGTATACCCCACCGAGCGCGGCAATGTAGATCGGGCCATGGCGGTTAAACTCCTGGATTCGATTGCGCATGGGCGGCCTGTGATAGGAAACGCAAGCTCACTGATGGGTGATTTCATCGAGGAAAAAGATTGGGGTTGGGCCGTGGAACCTGGCGACATCGACGGTCTTGCGGCAGCTCTCGCCGATGCTCACAATTGGGCACCTGATCGTGATTTGTCAGATCCACCGAACTGGCGCACAGAAGCAAACAAGTTGATCCAAGCATACGAGAGTCTGGTCGACGAACATAATGTCCTGCCGGGAGAGTCATGATGGGGAGGGCGAACATCAGCGTAGGGATTTGCATCGCCACATTCAGAAGGCCTCAGGGGCTGAAGCGGATACTGAACAGTATTGCAAAACTGGAGTTCGCCGAATGCCGCAATTTCGAGGTGGCGGTCTTCGTGGTCGAGAACGATTCGACGAGAGCGAGTGAGCCAGTAGTGGAAAGTTGCAGGGACCTGCTGCGGTGGCCTTTGTACTACGGTATTGAAAGCTCTCGCGGCTACTCCCACGTACGCAATCGCTTGGTGGAAATGGCGACTGCCGAGGGAATGGACTACATCGCATTCATCGACGACGACGAAGTTGCCGAACCGCAATGGCTCGACGAACTCCTCAAATACGCCCAACAGACCAGAGCAGAAGTGGTGCTTGGTCCAGTGTTGTCGCATTTTGAAGAACCGGTTCCGTCTTGGCTCGCCGCGGCCTTCGACAGGCGACGGCATGAGAACGGACATCAAGTTGGGGCGAGAGACTTTCGCACGGGAAATGTTCTGTTGAGAACAGATATACTGCGAAATGTTGACGGTCCTTTCTGCCATGCATTCGCTTTGACCGGCGGAGAGGATTCGCATCTTGGGAGGACTCTGGAGCGATCGGGGACAAAATTCGTCTGGGCCGACGATGCGATCGTCATCGAATCGGTGCCACAATCCAGAGCGAACATGAGCTGGGTCTTGAAAAAGAGTTACCAGACGGCGAAGACCCTCGTACGATCCAAGTCGGCAGAAGCCTCCTCACCACTGGTAAGCCTGTCAATAGCAGCAAAAACGGTCGCGGTCATCGCCCTCGGAGAGCTTCAAATAGCTGCCTTTCCCTTGACTGGCAGGGAGGGCGCATTCCAGGGAATCTGCAATATTGCCTGGGGGTTTGGGAACCTGTCAGGTCTTTTATCCCGAGGTGTTGTCGCACCTTCAGGTGCGAGGACGGCTCGCGGGTGATCGACATTTTCGGAAACGAAACACGTCCCTGTAGAAAATCCCAAGTAGATTTCTGAAGGATCTGACTGCCGTGATCGGATGGTAGCCGGTTATCGACAGCATCTCCTGGTACCTTTGCAGCAACTGCTTGTTGCTGGCCCCGCCCAGGGTCATGTTGGATATTGTCCTGTTGAGGTACTTGAAGGTTGCGCCCTTCAAATAGAACCTCCGAAGCAACTCGAAGTCCATCGCGATTCGCAATCTTTCATCGAAAACACCATATTTGAAGTACGCGTGTTTCGCGACGAAACATGTCGGGTGGTTCAGGGTCGGCATATAGTACCTGATCAGCCGCGAAAAATTGGGGTCTCCTTTTTGAACACGATCAAGCTCAGGTAAATGGAGATCGCCGTACACGACGTCGGGTCGGTCATTGGCGAGATAGCACCCGAGGACAGCCTCGACAGCGTCTGATTCCAGCCAGTCGTCAGCGTTGACAATACCGATAAGTTCGCCGCAGGCTCGTGCGATACCCTTGTTGAAAGCATGGGCGATACCACTGTCAGGCTCACTAACCCATTGCGCGATCGAGTCCCCGTGCCTTTCTATAACAGACTGAGTACCATCGGTGGATCCACCATCGATCACGATATGTTCGACATGTTTATACGTCTGTTTGCATATGCTATCGATCGTGTGCTCGATGGTGGAGGCCGAGTTGAACGACGGTGTGACTATTGTGACCAGGGGCTCAGATCTCTTCATTTCGACCATGGATGTTACCACAAAACTGCTTGTTTTTCAGACGACCCTCACGTAACAACTACCTTGACACCGGCCACTTCTGAGATGGAAACTGAGTAGCTAATTTAGGAAATTCAAGGACATTATACCTGGAAATGAAACTGAAGGGAGAATAAATGAAGTTGCTATATTACGGTTTGCAGCGAAGTGGTACAAATTTTCTTGAAGTGCTCCTCAAGAGAAAGTATCGCGTTCGATTTTTAAATAGCAATGAAGATAGATCTTCTCCATTGCAAAAACATTTTCGACTTTATGATGATAAA